>Ga0131853_10005386_pt1 | contig 23061 bp, 20 predicted proteins | sample TergutLab28metaG_FD_92764 | JGI IMG/M metagenome (GOLD analysis project Ga0131853, IMG submission 92764) | Labiotermes labralis P1 segment gut microbial communities from Petit-Saut dam, French Guiana - Lab288 P1 (version 2) (version 2) | ecosystem: Host-associated > Arthropoda: Insects >...
ATATTTTGATCTTCAAAATAAATAACAGAATTTTTTCAAGTGATAAGAAAAAGGATTTAGAGCCGTAAATTGGTTCTAAATCCTCTTTTTTACTTCGTATTTATTTTTTGATGGCGACAGGCGCATTATCGTGCAATAAATACTTAGGTTGCTTACCAAAAGGTGTAGCGTGGCGTAACTGTTGAATAAGCCACTCAGAAGTTGGATTAGTCGTAACAGCAACATGCTCAATTCTACGTCTAGCATGGCTAATGAGTACAAAAACATAAAGCACTTGAAAGCGAATTGTGGGAACGGTACAAAAATCCATAGACCAAAGGTTATGATTACCTAGAAAAGTTAACCAGGACTGTATCTGTTTTTGAGAAGGAGAGCGCCTAGGTCTGATTTTAGCCAAGTATTTAGCAATCGTATTAGGAGCAGGCGCATCAGAAACATTCATATTAACAAGCAACTCATGAATCTTTTCTGGAGAAAACAAGGGATTTTTCTTAAAAATATTCTGAATTAGACGAATGGTTTCTGGAGAAATCTGAGGTCTCCCTCTTTTTCGGGATTTGAAAGTCCAAAGCAACTTGAAAATGCTTCGATGCCAGCGAATGATCGTATCAGGTTTGAAAAGCACAGCGCAAGACTTCCAAGTATCAGATCGCTGAGATATAGCGCCTAGCACCAAACGAAGAACAGGAGTAGACTGAGGTTTTGGGATTTTATGATTAGAGAATTTCTGTTGAGCAGAAGCCAATTGTGCTCTTAGAAAAACATTATCTAGAAGCTTAGAATCCTTTGGTAGCAATCGTAGAAAGATTAAATAAAGAACTAAAGCGAATAAGAATCTTACCGTATTTTTAGGAACATGCATAACACAAATTGATTCCCCTTTGTTTGAATATGCTAAGCTACAGCCAAAAAGTGGCTGTATATCAACATCTTAAACCAAACAATATGCAGAATCAATTGATAAATGTCGAAATTAGCAATATTGCCGCTACCGCCATCAACAAGTGCCTCACTTCAATACACTTTCTTTTCACTTTACTTTCTTCTTTTTTCTTGGGAGAAAGACTTGTTGCCTTCAAAAATAAAATAGGAAGAGAAAAAGGGATATATTGTCTTTTTGCTTTGTTATTTTTCTGTTATGATAAATAGAGAATTTTGTCGAGGTGTGTTTATGGAATATAGTACAGAAAAGGGTAAGCAGAAATTTTCTGAATTATTATCAATGATAGAGGGACTGGCACCCAATGATATAGAACAGTTAACTGATGTAGAGTTTAAAAAGTTAGTGATTGATCCCAATCAGCAGAGCTGGCATTTCTTTTTTCGCTTTCAAAATGTTGTAGCAGTTGATATTTTTGAAAAGTTTATTGAAGCACTGCAAAGTACTTTCACTGATTCAGCTAAAATTGCATACTCAATTGAAATAGTAAGAGATAGCACTTTTTCAGAACAAGTGCTTATTTCGTATTGGCCATTTGTTGTAAAAAAATTAGAAGCGCTACCACCGGGAATTGAGCAAGTTCTTTTAGCACAATCACCTACTTTTGAAGAAAACCGTTTACTGTTAACAGTCGATTCAGAAGCAGAAGTAGCATTGTTGCAAAGAAAAGCAGTAGCGCAAATTGAGGGACTTTATCAACAGTTTGGATTTCCAGCATTTCCAATTCAAGTAGTGGTAGATACAGAAAGGCAAACTGAGAAGTTACAGCAATTTCAAGAAGAAAAACTAAAAGAAGATGCAGCGCATGCCCTACAAACAGTACAAGCGATGCAAGAAAAAGAAAGAGAGCAAGAGGCGGAAGCAAAATCGGCTGCAAACGGACCGATTCAGTTTGGGCGCCCAATTCATGAGCAAGAGGTTAAAAAAATTGCCGAGCTTTCCGAAGCAGATAAAAGAGTTGTGATTGAGGCAAAAGTGTTTCATAGTGAAATGCGTGAGCTCCGAAATGGCGGCTCAATGTTATTAATCAAAGTGACTGATTTTTCCGATTCTATTTTGGTGAAGCTCTTTGCTAAAGAAACAAGTGATAGTGAAATGTTTCGTCGCGTGAAAGCCGGCATGTACTTACGGATTCAAGGTGGCCCACAGATCGATACTTTTAATCAATTTAATCCTGAATTGGTAATGATGGCAAATGATTTTTGCGAATTCACACCGGAGGTTCGCCAAGATACAGCACCTAATGATGAAAAAAGGGTCGAATTGCATTTGCATTCTCAAATGAGTCAAATGGACAGTACAATGCCGGTTGCAGAGGCAATTGCTCGTGCAAAGCAATGGGGACATCAAGCAATTGCGATTACAGATCATGGTGTCGCGCAAGCTTTTCCAGAAGCATTTGCTGCCGGAAAGAAGCATGATCTTAAAATTATTTATGGTTTAGAAGCGCATTTAGTAGATGATGGTGTACCGGTTGCTTATAACACGAATGAACATCTGTTGAAAAACTGTACTTATGTTGTATTTGACGTGGAAACCACAGGTTTGTCCGCAGTTTATAACACAATTATTGAACTGGCAGCTGTCAAAATTCATGATGGTGAGATTGTTGATCGCTTTTCTAAATTTGCTAATCCACATCATCCGCTGTCACCACTCACAATCAAATTAACAGGAATTACCGATGACTTAGTGGAAAATGCGCCTGAAGTAGAAGAAGTATTGGCAGAATTTAGGGAATGGATTGGCGATTCAGTTCTTGTTGCCCACAATGCCAGCTTTGACATGGGATTTGTGAATGTTGGTTATCAAAAAATGAATCAAAGTAAGTTGGCTAATTCTGTGATTGATACATTAGAATTAGCACGCTTTTTGTATCCTGATTTTAAACGTTATGGTTTGGATGCATTATCGAAAAAGTTATCTGTTGAACTAACACAGCATCACCGGGCGATTTATGATGCGGAAGCAACAGGAAACATTTTGTTGGTTATGCTTAGAGAATTAGAATCAAGAAAGATTACCGCCCTCGATCAATTAAATGATCATGTTGGCAAAGGCCATGGCTTTAAAAATGCTCGCCCTAAACATTGTACGATTCTGGTAAAAAATGCTACTGGATTGAAAAACTTATTCAAGCTTGTTTCGATGGCACATACACAGTTCTTTCATCGAGTTCCAAGAATTCCACGCTCTTTGCTTACGGAATATCGTGAGGGATTGTTAATTGGCTCAGGCTGCGATAAAGGAGAGGTTTTTGAAGCTTTAACTCAGAAATCGCTTGATGAAGTATATGAAATTGCAGCATTTTACGATTATTTAGAAATTCATCCAAAAGAGGTGTATTCACCGCTAGTTGAGGCCGGCACAATTCATAGTTTGGAAGGAATCGAGACCATTACTAAAAATTTGCTCAAATTGGGTGAAGAATTAGATAAGCCGGTTGTTGCTACAGGAAATACACATTATTTGGATGAACATGATAGCACTTATCGGCAAATTTTGATTCGCTCACAAGGTGGTGCGAATCCGATGAATCGCTATCAGTTGCCGAAAGTTCATTTTCGCACAACCGATGAAATGTTGGCTGCATTTGACTTTTTAGGTACTGAAAAGGCGAAAGAAATCGTTGTGACGAATACAAATAAAATTGCGGATATGATCGAGGTTGTGAAGCCAATTAAGGACGAATTGTATGTACCGAAAATTGATGGTGCAGACGAAGAAGTTCGTCGTTTGTCTTATGAACAGGCACATGCGATTTATGGTGAGACGTTGCCGGAAGTGATTGCTGAGCGGATTGAGAAGGAACTAAAAAGTATTATTGGACATGGCTTTGCAGTTATTTACTTAATTTCACATAAGCTGGTTAAAAAGTCGTTAGATGATGGTTATTTAGTTGGATCACGTGGCTCAGTTGGTTCTTCATTAGTGGCATTTCTCACACAAATTACTGAAGTGAATCCAATGCCACCACATTATGTTTGTCCAAGCTGTCGTCACTCGGAATTTTTTACTGATGGGTTGATTAGTTCAGGCTTTGACTTACCTGATAAAAATTGTCCGGAATGTAATGCTAAATTAAATAAAAATGGCCAAGATATTCCGTTTGAAACATTCCTTGGTTTTAAAGGAGATAAAGTGCCGGATATTGATTTGAATTTTTCCGGTGAATATCAGGCGACTGCTCATCATTATACGAAAGAATTATTTGGTGAGGACAATGTTTTCCGTGCTGGAACGATTGCAACAGTTGCAGAGAAAACCGCTTATGGTTATGTAAAAGGTTATTTGCAAGATAATAATTTACAAAAGCGTTCATCAGAAATTGATCGCTTGGCAGTAGGGACAACTGGGGCAAAACGTACAACAGGGCAACATCCGGGTGGAATTATTGTTATTCCTGATTACATGGATGTGTATGATTTTACACCGGTGCAATATCCGGCAGATAAGCAAACTGCAGGTTGGCGTACCACTCATTTTGATTTCCATTCTATTCATGATAATGTTTTGAAGTTGGATATACTTGGACACGATGATCCGACAGCAATTAGGATGTTGCAAGATTTGAGTGGCATTGATCCGATGGATATACCGGTTGATGACCCACAAGTAATGGGGATTTTTAGCAGCCCCGAACCACTAGGTGTTACTGCTGAACAAATCGGTAGTAAAACAGGAACTTTTGGTATTCCTGAGTTTGGGACAGGCTTTGTGCGGCAGATGTTAGAAGCTACTCGACCGAAGACGTTTTCTGAATTGGTGCAGATTTCCGGATTATCTCACGGAACAGATGTATGGCTGAATAATGCGCAGGAGTTAATTGAAAAAAAGATTTGTACATTAAAAGATGTAATCGGTTGTCGTGATGATATTATGGTGTACTTGATTTATCAAGAACTGGATCCTTCATTTGCTTTTAAAATTATGGAATCAGTTCGTAAAGGTAAAGGGTTGACACCTGAGATGGAAGAAGAGATGAAGGCGAAGGCAGTACCAAATTGGTATATTGAATCTTGTAAAAGAATTAAATATATGTTCCCGAAGGCACATGCGGCAGCTTATGTATTGATGGCGTTACGAATTGCTTACTTTAAAGTACATTATCCGCTTTACTTTTATGCTACTTACTTTTCAGTACGAGCCGGTGGTTTTGAAATTGATACGATGTCTAAAGGGGCGCTCACGATTAAGGCACGTCTTGATGAAATTAGTCAGAAAGGCTTTGATGCAACGGCTCAAGAGCGGAATTTGCAAACCGTCTTGGAATTGACTTATGAAATGTGTCAACGAGGTTTTGCTTTTAAGAAGATTGACCTTTATAAATCAGATGCCAGAAATTTTATTATTGAAGATAATGCATTGATTCCGCCATTTATTGCGATTGCCGGACTTGGTGAGAATGTGGCAGATCAAATTGTGAAAGCACGTGAGGAAGGAGAATTTTTGTCTAAGGAAGATTTACAACAACGCGGTAAGGTTTCTAAAACAATTATTGAATTTTTGACAAATCATGGTGCTTTAGACGGATTGCCGGATGAAAATCAGTTGTCGTTTTTTTAGATAAAACATGGAGGAAAGAAAATGAAAAGATATTTAATGTTGTTACTTAGTATAGTGCTTATCATAGCTTTAGGTGCATGTAGCAGTGGAAAAAATAGCACCGGAAGCTCTAAAAGTTCTGACAATAATGAGTCAATTATCACTTACGATGGTATAAGAGATAATACTTATTTTAACGCTGAATATGGATTTAAAATGGACTTGCCGAAAGGTGATTGGGTATTTGAGGATCACACAAAAATAAGTTATGAAGACTATGAAGAAGATGATGTAGTTCATAATAGTCTACTTTTTGGTAATTCTGAATTCGGTATGTTCATGGTTTTAAGAGAAAAGAAAGAAAGCAAAAATCAAGAGTTGTGGGATGAGGTTTATTCACAAGGTGAAAAAATAAAAATAAATGATGTGGAGTTTTATAAAAGAGAAGAAGGATTTGATGGCGGCGATGTAGCGCTTACTGTTACTTACGCAACTGATTTGAAGGACTATGCGATTTTTTTCACGTTTATATATGTTAAAGATGAAAAAGATATGCTTGCACAACTTGAAGATTCTATTATGTCAATACAATTTGAGAAGTAACATTTGCAAATAGCTAAACTTCATGCTATAATAGCAATGCATTAAATAACTTTGGAGAAAGAGTGGGAATTTCCCACTCTTTCGCTTTTGTCTAAAAATTGTGTAGGGTGGTGATAAAAATGAGCAAAGTAGTGCTTGAGGTAGAACGGTTGGCACAGCCAATCACTGATGAGCTGAATCTGGAATTAGTCGAAGTGGAATATGTAAAAGAAGGCCCCAACTGGTACTTACGCGTTTACATAGATAAAGAAGAAGGCATTAGCATTGATGAATGCGTGCTCGTTTCTGAACGACTTGGTGCTAAGTTAGATGAAGTTGATTCGGTACCTGATCAATACTTTCTAGAAGTATCATCACCTGGAGCAGAACGACCGTTAAAAAAACCTGCTGACTTTGAAAAAGCGATTGGGCGTCATATTCATGTGAAGGCGTACGAGCAAATTCAAGGTGATAAGGAGTTTGAAGGCGTTTTATTAGATTATCAACCTGATTTTTTAACAATGCAAATTAAAGTCAAAACAGCTAAAAAAGAAATTGAGATCCCTGTAGATAAAATCGCTAAAGCAAGACTGGCGATTGCTTTCTAAAGGTTAAGATAGTGAGGAGGAATGAAAATGAACAGCGAGCTATTAACAGCGCTAAAAACTTTAGAGAAAGAGAAAGGTATTTCATCTGAAATTTTAGTAGAAGCGATTGAAGCTGCATTAGTTGCAGCTTATCAAAAGAATTTTAATAAAGCTCAAAATGTTCGCGTAGAATTTAACACAGAAACAGGTCAAGTACGCGTTTTTGCTAAAAAAGAGGCGAAAGAAGAAGTGGAAGATCCAAGGCTGGAAATTTCCTTAGGTGAAGCAAAAGCAATCAATTCGCTTTATGAAGAAGGCGATATTGTAGAAGTCGAAGTAACACCAATGGACTTTGGGCGTGTGGCAGCAGCGAATGCGAAGCAAGTAATTGTTCAAAGAGTTCGTGAAGCTGAGCGTAATATCATTTATGATGAGTATATTGATTTACAAGAAGATATTATTACCGGCACAGTGCAAAGAAGAGATGCTCGTAATTACTATGTATCTATTGGTCGGACGGAAGCGATTTTACCAATGAATGAAATGGTTCCGGGCGAAGAATATCAAGTGCATGATAAAATTAAGTTGTATATTACTAAAGTTGATAAAACGACAAAAGGTGCACAAATTGTTGTTTCCCGAGCACACGCTGGATTGTTAAAACGACTTTTTGAAATGGAAGTTCCTGAGATACAAGAAGGCATTGTTGAGATTAAATCGGTTTCTCGTGAAGCCGGTGAACGCTCAAAAATTTGTGTTTACTCTCATGACCCAGAAGTTGATCCGATTGGCGCTTGTGTTGGTGGGAAAGGTGATCGTGTTCAAAACGTTGTCAATGAGTTAAATGGTGAAAAAATTGATATTGTTGAGTGGTCTGAGAATCCAGTTGATTTTGTGGCAAATGCATTAAGCCCTTCTAATGTTTTAGCAGTTTTAGTCAATGAAGAGGATCAATCGACTATCGTAGTTGTACCGGATTATCAATTGTCACTCGCTATTGGTAAAAGAGGACAGAATGTTCGCTTAGCAGCTAAATTAACCGGCTGGAAGATTGATATTAAAAATGAAACCGCTGCTCGTGAAACAGGTCTGATCACGGACTTGTATGATGAAGATTATGAAGATGATTACAACTATGATTATGAAGATAGTTATAATTACGAAGAGCGTAGCGAAGTTCAGAATTAGTTGGTGATTTAGATGACAAATGCAAAAAAAATACCAATGAGAAAATGTGTTGCGACAAATGAAATGAAATCAAAGCGAGACATGATTCGGATTGTTCGTACAACTGAAGGTGAAATTGTCATTGATCTAACAGGTAAAGAGAATGGTCGAGGTGCCTATTTAACACTATCTACAGAAGCCATTTTGCAAGCGAAGAAACGTAGATTACTGCAAACACATTTGGAAGCAGCAGTCGATGAAGATATTTTTAATCAATTATTAACAATGGTTGCAAAGGAATAGAAGCAAATGACAACACAAACGAAGTTTTTTTCGATGCTAGGTTTGGCGATGAGAGCAGGTAAAATGATTATCGGTGAAGAATTGGTGCTAAAAGTAATCCGTTCTAAGCAAGCCAAGTTAGTCATTTTAGCAAACGATGCTTCTGCAAATACTACGAAAAAGATAATGGATAAGTGTCATTTTTATCAAATTACTGTAATTAGGCCTGCCGATCGTTATGTGCTTGGTGCAAGTATAGGCAAAGAAGCACGAGTAACACTGGCGATTGTAGATGAAGGCTTTGCAAAAAAAATGATGGAGCTGGTAACTTAAGTGTAGTGAGTAAGTGACAGTTTAGAAATGAAAGATAAAGAAAGAGTTTTCGGGGGTGAAGATTTTGACAAAAGTGCGTGTTTATGAATATGCCAAAACAAAAGATGTACAAAGTAAGTTAATTATTAATAAGTTGAAAGATATGGGACTTGAAGTAAAAGGTCACATGAGCGTTTTAACAGATGAAATGATTCAGCGCTTGGATCGCTTGTTTAATCCCGAGCCGAAAAAGGAGCCGGAATTAACGAAGCGTGCTACAGGGCCAAGAATTAAAGTGGATACGAATGCCGGCCCAAAATCATCGGGTAAAAGAGAGGAAAAGAAACCTGAAAATCGTCAAAATACTGGTGACAACAGACCTTCAGCCAATCGTGCGCAGCGTCCTAGCAGGCCAACGATGAGACAAAATGCTTATAGTTCTGATCGTCCTAACCGAGGTCAAGGTCAGGGTCAAGGTTATAATTCATCAAGACCTACCGGTGATCGCTCGCAAGGGCAACGTCCACAAGGTGGCGGTCAAGGAAATCGTCCCGGTGCAGATGGTCGTCCACAGGGGCAACGTCCACAAGGCGGCGGTCAAGGAAATCGTCCCGGTGCAGGTGGTCGTCCGCAAGGGCAACGTCCACAAGGCGGCGGTCAAGGGAATCGTCCCGGTGCAGGTAGTCGCCCGCAAGGTGAACGTCCGCAAGGAAATCGTCCACAGGGAGAACGTTCACAAGCCGCTGGACAAAGAAATCGTGGGGCACATGGTACACAAGGTAAACCACAAGAAAAGCGTCCATACAGTGCACAAAGTGGTAACCAAGGTAACCGTAATACAGGTGCTAAACAAGATAAGCCAGCTGCAACTACTAATCAAGCAGGAGCAAACACTGGCTTTGGACAGAAAAAGCCTCAAAAGCCAGGACAAAGGAACTATATCAGCAAAAAAGCTGCTGAAGAGAAAAAGCGCGCAGAATCAAAAATATTCCGCAAGTCTCAAGCAGCAGAACCAAAAAAGCAAAAAGAATTGCCAGCAAAAATTACTTTTACCGAATCACTAACAGTTTCGGAATTAGGGAAGAAATTGCATCGTGAGCCATCAGAAATCATTAAGAAATTATTTATGATGGGCGTTATGACAACGATCAATTCTTCACTGGATAAGGATGCAATTGAGTTAATTTGTTTAGACTATGGTGTAGAAGTTGAAGAAATTATTGTCATTGACAAAACTGATTTAGAAGCGGTTATTGCAGATGACGATGCAGCACTTAACACTTACGAGCGTCCGGCAGTCGTGACAATCATGGGTCATGTTGACCACGGAAAAACAACTTTACTAGACTCAATTCGTAAGACAAAAGTAACAGAAGGCGAAGCTGGTGGTATCACACAACATATTGGTGCATATCAAGTGGATGTAAAAGATAAGAAAATCACATTCCTAGATACACCGGGACATGCTGCATTTACAACAATGCGTTCGCGTGGTGCTCAAGTAACCGATGTAACGATTCTTGTTGTTGCCGCTGATGATGGCGTTAAGCCGCAAACAGTTGAAGCAATTAACCACGCAAAAGCAGCAGAAGTGCCAATTATTGTAGCTGTGAATAAAATGGATAAGCCGGAAGCTAACATGGAACGTGTGCAGACTGAATTAGGACAGTATGGCATCCTTCCGGAAGCATGGGGCGGAGATAATATCTTTGTGCCAATTTCAGCAAAATTTGATCAAGGTATTGATGACTTACTTGAAACGATTCTTTTAGTAAGTGAAGTAGCTGAACTGAAATGTAATGAAAATCGTTTAGCTCTTGGAACTGTGATTGAGGCACAACTTGACAAAGGTCGTGGAGCAGTTGCAACACTACTTGTTCAAAATGGAACACTTCGTGTAGGAGATCCGATTGTTGTTGGTAATGCTTATGGTAAAGTGCGTGCAATGGTTAACGATATTGGCAAGCGCTTAAAAGATGCACCACCATCAACACCAGTAGAAATTACTGGACTAAACGAAGTGCCACAAGCCGGTGACCGCTTTGTTGTCTTTGAAGATGAGAAGACAGCACGTTCTGTTGGTGAGAAACGAGCAACAAATCACCTAGTTGCAAGTCGTGGTGAGAAAACAAAAGTTACATTGGATAACTTATTTGATCAGCTAAAAGATGGCGAAATCCGCGAATTGAATGTAATTTTAAAAGCAGATGTTCAAGGATCGCAAGAAGCTGTTGCTGCATCATTGCATAAAATCGAAGTAGAAGGTGTACGTGTTAAAATCATTCACTCAGGTGTGGGTGCGATTTCTGAATCAGACATCTTACTAGCAGCATCATCTGGTGCCATTGTAGTTGGCTTCAACGTTAGACCAACTGTAAATGCGAATCGAATTGCTGATGCAGAAAAAGTAGATATTCGCTTACATCGTATCATCTACAATGCTATCCATGAAATTGAAACTGCGATGATGGGAATGCTTGATCCGGAATTTGAAGAAAAAGTAATTGGTCAAGCAGAAGTTCGTCAATTGGTAAAAATTTCAAAAATCGGAACAATTGCAGGTTCTTATGTACTCGATGGTAAAATCGAGCGTGGTTGCCAAGTTCGCGTAATTCGTGATGGTGTAGTGATTTATGAGGGTGAAATGGATACACTAAAACGATTTAAAGATGATGTAAAAGAAGTTGCTGCTGGTTACGAATGTGGTATTTCGATTAAAAACTTTAATGATGTTGCTGAAATGGATATTATTGAAGCTTATGTAATGGTAGAAATCGAGCGAAAAGTAAAGAAATCAGGAGAATAAACTTATGAAACAACGTACAGGTCGTGTTGCTGAGCAAATTAAAAAAGAGCTCAGTGACATCATCGGTCGAAAGCTAAAAGACCCGCGTGTTGGTTTTGTGACGGTAACAGATGTTGAAGTTACAGGCGATTTATCCCAAGCATCCGTTTATATTACAACGCTTGGTGATAAAAACGACACACTGGAAGGTCTGAAAAAAGCGACTGGTTTTTTACGTAGCGAATTAGGTAAAAGAATGCAGCTACGAACTACACCGGAGCTAGCTTTCGCATTTGATGAAACAATTGAGTATGGTAGTAATATTGAAAAATTATTAACTAAAATTCAGCAAGAGAATAAAGCTGATGAATAACCTTAAAAAATAATCGCATTCATGCTATACTTGAATGCGATTATTTTTTATAGGCAATAAAGCAATAAAGGATGAAAAACAATTGACTGAGTATACAGGAATCATTATTTTAAATAAACCAAAAAGGATTACTTCACATGATTGTATTATTCGCTTAAGAAAGTTGTTAAAAATGAAGCGGATTGGTCATACTGGAACACTTGATCCGGATGTTACAGGTGTTCTACCAATTTGTCTAGGAAAAGCAACGAAAATTGCTGAATATATTACAGATGCCGGTAAGGAATATATTGGAGAAGTGACATTAGGTTTTTCTACTACAACCGAAGATCAATCTGGTGATATTGTAGATAAAAAAGTAATTGATTGCACGATTACTCGCGCAGAAATTCTTGCTGTTTTTGAACAATTCACCGGTGAGATTACGCAAACACCACCGATGTTTTCAGCTGTTAAAGTGAATGGGAAACGTTTGTATGAATATGCGCTAGATGGACAAGTCATTAATCGTCCAAGTCGAAAGGTAACAATATCAGAGCTAGAATTGTTAGATGAGCAAAGCAGTTTTTCAGGAGAAACAATTTCTTTCTCGTTTCGAGTTGCTTGTAGTAAAGGTACCTATATTCGCACACTAGCTGTTATGATTGGTGAAAAGTTGGGTTATCCTGCTCACATGTCAAGGCTCGTGCGAAGTAGGTCGGCGCAGTACACATTGGAAAATGCTTTAACGTTAGAAGAAGTTGCAAGTCTTATTGAAACAGAGCAGCTTATGCAACATATTCAACCGATTGAGTCAGGTGTTAGTGGAATGCCTTTTCAAATAGCGAATGAAGTGCTTGCTAAGCGAATTGCTAACGGCGCACTTCTTGCGGTCGAACATGATTTGCCAACGCTCTCAGAACCGACAGCAATTTTTAATCAAGTCGGTCAGCTTTTAGCAATTTATCAAAATCATCCTTCAAAAGAAGGAATACTAAAACCAGTTAAAATTATTTAAATCGGGCTAAAATGAGCAGTGGATTCTAGCCAAGCAGCTTCGCTTCTTGGAGAATCTGTGCAGGGGCTCCATTCACCAAATCGTAGATTTGGATGATCGCCGCCGCAGAAACTCCGATATAAGCCAAAATTTTTTCTGTGTGCTACGCACTCAGAAGAAAATTTCGTCTTATCTCTGCGTTTCTAAACGCTCATTTTAGCACCATAACTTAATGGAGGTAAGGAATGTGAAAATCATAACCTTACAATACCCTCATCAAATCACAAATGAACCATTACCGCAAATGGTGATGGCATTAGGATATTTCGATGGAATTCACCTAGGGCATCAAGCTGTTATCAAAACAGCTGGGAAAATTGCAGAAGCAGAAAATAAGTCTTTAGCAGTAATGACTTTTGATCCGCATCCATCAATTGTTTTACAGCAAGAAGTTAAGCATGTTCGCTTATTAACACCGTTAGAGGAGAAAATGGCGCTCTTTAAGGCATTGAATGTTGATTTTTTATTCATTGTAAAATTTTCTGAAACATTTGCAGCGCTTTCGCCCAAACAATTTGTTCAGCAATATTTATGTGATTTAAATGTTGTTCATGTTGTTGCCGGTTTTGATTATCGGTTTGGACAATATGGTGCGGGAAATATGGAGAATATGCTATGTTATGCCGATGGGAAGTTTGAGATAACAACGGTAGCACCGAAGGAATTGAGTGCTGAGAAAATTAGTTCTACAAGAATCCGGGCTGCGTTAATGGAAGGTGATTGCGCTTTAGTAGAGCAATTGTTGGGTAGGCATTACGCTATAAAAGGTGTTGTAGTTTATGGAGATCAGCGAGGACGAACAATCGGTTTTCCAACGGCGAACCTCGAAATTAATGAAGATTATTACTTGCCGAAGGTGGGAGTCTATGCCGTTAAGGCAAAGGTGGACAACCACTGGTATAATGGTATTTGTAATCTAGGTTTTAAACCGACTTTTTCTGAAACATTAACTGAAAAGCCAATCATTGAAGTGCATATTCTTGATTTTGATGCAAATATTTATGGTAAAATGATAGAAGTTTCTTGGTATAAACATATTCGTGATGAAAAGAAATTTACTAGTGTTGATCAGCTAATCACGCAGATCAATCAAGATAAACAATTGGCAATAGAATTTTTTAAATTAGGAGAGAGCTATGTTGCGAAAAGGTCAGCGAGCAAATGATGGTTTACGTGAAGTGTTGATTGAAAAAGATTTTACCATTCATCCTGAAGGGTCTGTGCTTATTACGATTGGTGCTACAAAAGTGATTTGTAATGCATCAGTTGAGGAAAAAGTACCACCGTTTTTGCGTGGCAGCGGAAAAGGTTGGGTTACAGCAGAATATGCGATGTTGCCAAGAGCAACAGATACGCGCACAAGCCGTGAGTCAGCTAGGGGAAAAGTAGCCGGACGTACGATGGAGATTCAGCGTTTAATTGGTCGTGCGCTAAGAGCAGTTGTTGATTTAGAAGCTTTGGGTGAACGTAGCATTTTAATCGATTGCGATGTGATTCAAGCTGATGGTGGGACAAGGACTGCCTCAATAACCGGTGCTTATGTGGCGCTTGTACTAGCTTTGCGTAAATTGCTTGAAGCAGGTGCAATTGAAACAATGCCAATTACAAATCATTTAGCAGCTATTTCCGTTGGCATTATTCCTGAAGTAGGTGCTGTACTTGACTTGGAATATGAGGAGGATTCTGCAGCACTTGTTGATATGAATGTAGTGATGACCGATTCGGGTGAATTTGTTGAAATACAGGGAAGTGGAGAAGAAGCTAAATTTACAATGGCACAACTTCATGAGCTATTGGAGCTTGCACAAACTGGGATTAGACAATTAATTGCAGTACAGAAAAATGTGCTGGAGGTAGAATAAGGCTAGATCAAATCTGGGTGAGGAAGGGGTTTTACATATGAAAAAAGTGATGATTGCAACAAAGAATGCTGGAAAAGCACGAGAATTTGAGCAGTTATTTGCACCGCTCGGGTTTCAAGTATCTACTTTGTTGGATTTTCCTGATATAGAGGATATTGAAGAAACTGGAACAACATTTGAGGAAAATGCGCTTTTGAAGGCGCGTACACTAGCTAATATTTTGAAGATTCCAGTTTTGGCTGATGATTCAGGTTTAATTGTTGATGCATTAGGTGGGGATCCGGGTGTTTATTCAGCTCGATATGCAGGAGAACCTAAAAATGATAGGCGTAATCTTGAAAAAGTATTGAATGAACTAGGAGAATTACCACTTCCGGAAAGAACTGCTCGTTTTTATTGTGTTATTGCTTTTGTCACACCTGATTTGCAGGAGATAACAGCTTCAGGTAGTGTGGAAGGTAAAATTTTATTTGAGCCAGTTGGTGAAAATGGATTTGGTTATGATCCTGTATTTTACGCTGATGAACTTGGTAAAGCATTTGCAGAATGCAGTGATAAGGAAAAGAACAGCGTTAGCCATCGGTCACGAGCACTTCAATTATTACAGATAAAATTAGGAGATCTTAAACTGGAGAGTTAAAACAATGGCCATTTTAATTGTAAGTGATAGTCATGGTTTAGTTGACGAATTGTTAATGATTGTAGAGCGGCATCAGCATGAAGTAAATACATTTATTCATTGTGGCGATTCTGAATTATCAATTAATCATCCGGCACTAACTGCCTATCATGTTGTTAAAGGAAATTGTGATTTTTTGCAAAATTTCCGGAAGAGTTAGTGATGGAAGTGGATGGCGTGAAGATTCTTGTAACGCATGGACATCGTTATGGTGTTAAAACTTCACTGACGGAGTTAGAACATGCCACTCGTGCTAAAAGCTGTCAAATTGCATTCTTTGGGCATTCGCATGTGCTGGGCGTGTGGAGAGAAGAGGATATTTTACTCATTAATCCCGGTAGTCTCAAATTTCCTAAGGGAGCTATTCGTCAAAAGACTTATGCGATTGTACGTAATTGTGATCATACTTCAAATGTCACTTTTTATAATATTGATGGAGAAATAATTAATTTAGGTTGACAGGTAGGATTTGATTGACTATAATTATTCCTGTTCCTTAAATTGTCCGAGTAGCTCAGCTGGATAGAGCAACGGCCTTCTAAGCCGTCGGTCGGGGGTTCGAATCCCTCCTCGGACGTTATGAAAACCCTCTGAAATAGAGGGTTTTTGTTTTTTCTAGAGTTTTACTTATTAAACCTTAATCCGTAATCGACTTCTCAATAAAATAATATAAGCAACATCAAGAATAAAAATGAGTATAAATAAAGTCAAAAGCAACATGGAATCCGGGTAAATAAAGGCAAATAGTATGGATGAACAAAGTGTTCCAATTAATTTAGTATAACCAATGGTAATGGATTGTCCCTTTGTTCCATGTTTCAGCAACATGTCAATAAAGAGTAAGGACATCATAAAATTCATCCCAAAAGCAGTATATTTACCAATCATATCGTGAAACTCAACAGTTATAGCAAAGTTCATCAGAAAAGCAATGACAAGACCAAATAACAAAACAGTATACTTGTTTAATATCAAGGATGGGGACGGAGAGAGACTTTTAGCATATTTTAGTAGCAACACTAAAATCACACAGTCCAACAGAAACCAAATAGCATTAATTACAATTTGCACTGGTTCAATTGGAAAAACAAACAAAAACAGCGCTTCCCACGTAATATTAGCGCATACAGCAGCGACGGGTATGCCAACTTTACGATCCTTTACACCTTGCACAATCACCAAAATGTAAGTGATTGTCCAAAAGAAACCAGAAGATATTTGCAAAAATCGACCAATTTGAGCAGCTAATAGATAATCGTCCATACTTGTAAACACATCCTAATAGGTAAATTACTAAATTATATGGACAGGTTCATCGTTGTAGTATCAAATTTGCGAAATCATTTTACAAAATAACAATCTTACTTTACAATTTAAAGGTTAATAACTTTATGTGTAGATTAAAAAAGGAAAAGTGAGGTAAACATTGAAGAATAAAAGAAACATTATTGCTTTTCCTGGCGCAGATCCTAACTTTGTGCAAATGGCCAGTGATGCAGTAGCAGCAGGCGATCTTGACTTGGCTGCAGAATATTTTAAACAAGCTTTTTCACAAAATGTTGTTAAGCAAAATGAATTGGGATTTCAAGCGTTTGAAGCAGCAGTGGCTGAAACTTTGACAACAGGAACTGAAGAAGAGCAAGTAGAGTTAATTAATAAGCTTTCGCAAATCAATATCAGGAAATATATTCCGGTCATTAAAGAATATTTAGTCGATAATCATCATCCGATTTTAAAAACATTATTACTTTTAATTTTGATTGAACAAGAAGTTGATGAACCGATGATTGTTGAAAAATTTGGCGAAGAAGTATCTATTATTCCTGCAGATTACACTTCTCCTGAAGAGTCGTTATTTTTATTGGAGATTATGCACTTTATCGAAGCACGTTTTAGTCATAAGCAGCCGAGTATCTATGAAATGGCAATTGACATGATTTCTGAGCATAATTTGATTTTATTTCCTTTAGAAGTAACTGATTTAGAAGCTTGGAAAGTAGCTTATGAAATTTATTTGAATCGAATGTTCGATTTGTACAGTGTAGTGGAAGTTACAGAGAAGGTTGAAGAGAAACTTTTTATTATTAGTAAGTTAGAGGAAGCGAAGCCGCTTCACTTTATGTAGAATAAAGATTCTAAAGGGTTGTCAGATGGGCAACATGTGATATACTATATTAGTTATTTTACTGATAAATCATTAACATGAATAAAAAATATTGTTGGAGGAATGGAAAATGTCTGTTAAGGCGGAAAAAATTGAAACAAATGTAGTGCAACTAACAATTGAAGTTAGCGTAGAGGATGTTAACGCAGCAATTGATAAGTCATTCAAGAAGAATGTAGCAAAGACCAATGTACCTGGGTTTAGAAAAGGTAAAGTACCAAAGCAAATGTTTATGAAAATGTTTGGTGCAGAATCGCTTTATCCGGATGCAATTGATATTGTAATTAATGATGCTTATGCAAAAGCGGTTGAATCTGAACAACTTAACCCTGTTCATTATCCGGAAATTGATTATACGGCTATTGTAGGCGTATTCAAAAAAGACACACCACTTGAGTTTGTAGCGAAAGTTACTGTGCGTCCAGAACCGGAATTAGGTCAGTACAAAGGTGTAGCAGTAGAAAAGTTAAGCACGGAAGTAACAGATGCTGACGTAGATGCTGATTTAGAGACACTTCAAAATCGCAAAGCTGAATGGGTTTTAAAAGAAGAAGGTGCAGCTGAACTAGGTGACACAGTAGTCATTGATTTTGAAGGTTTTGTCGATGGTGAAGCTTTTGAAGGTGGAAAAGGTACAAATCACTCACTAGAGTTAGGATCTGGTTCTTTTATTCCTGGTTTTGAAGAACAATTGGTTGGTCATGGTTTAACAGAAGAGGTAGAAGTAAAAGTTACTTTTCCAGAGGAGTATCATGCAGAAGATTTAGCCGGAAAAGAAGCTGTGTTCAAATGTTTAATTCATGAAATTAAGACAAAAGAAGCGCCTGAATTAACAGATGAATTTGCTAAAGAGATGGATAACACTGTAGAGACGCTTGATGAATTGAAAGAAAAAACAAAAGACCGCTTACAGCAAGCAAAATTGGAAGAGGCAAAACGTCATTTGGAAAATGCTGTTGTGGATGCAGCAGTAGCAAATGCGAAACTGGAAATTCCAGAAATCATGATCAAAAATGAAATGGATTATATGAAGAAGGACTTTGAGCAACGTATGCAAGCACAAGGTATGACTTTAGATCTATATTTCCAATATACTGGTCAAGATGAAGCAGCACTTGAAGAGCAAATGAAGCCGGAAGCTGAAAAGCAAATTAGCCGTAGCTTAGTACTGTCAGCGATTGCTGAAGCGGAAAAATTAGAAGTAACACCTGAAGATGTGGATGATGAAATAAAGCAATTAGCCATTCGTTTAGGAATGACAGTTGAAGACATCGAGAAAAATCTTGGTGCTAACAAAGCAGGATTAATGAACGATCTTTTGATTAAGAAGACAGTTGACTTCTTAGTAGAAAATTGTGTATCGACAAAAGAAGATTAATTCATAAGCATGAAATAATTTGTTTTTGGGGAAGCTGTAACATAGTGCTATAAGCAAGTTAATTGCTATATTCGTTCATATTCGACTAAACTATTTAAAGCAGGCACTACCTAATTAGTTAAATTTTATGGGTAAATGTCAACTGCATTGATTTACAATTCTTTAAGAGACATTCCAGTGTAATGAAGGAGAGAAAATGTTCAAATTTACAGATGAAAAAGATCAGCTAAAGTGTTCCTTCTGTGGCAAAACACAAGATCAAGTGCGCAAATTAGTTGCGGGGCCTGGCGTATATATTTGTGATGAATGCATTGAACTTTGCAATGATATCGTTGAAGAGGAGCTTGGCTTTGAGGAAGAAGTTGACTTTCAGGAATTGCCAAAGCCAACAGAAATCAGCAAATTATTAGATGAGTATGTAATCGGTCAAGAAGATGCTAAAAAGGCACTTTCAGTCGCTGTATATAACCACTACAAACGTATTAATGCTGAGAATAAAGTAGATGATGTTGAGTTAGCAAAGAGTAACATTTGCTTAATTGGACCGACAGGAAGCGGAAAAACCTACTTGGCACAAACATTGGCACGTATTTTGAATGTTCCATTTGCGATTGCCGATGCTACTTCTTTAACAGAAGCAGGTTATGTTGGTGAAGATGTTGAAAATATTTTACTTAAGTTAATTCAAGCAGCAGATCATGATATTGCACGTGCTGAGCAAGGGATCATCTACATTGATGAAATTGATAAAATTGCACGGAAATCTGAAAATCCATCGATTACAAGAGATGTATCTGGTGAAGGTGTTCAGCAAGCACTATTAAAGATTCTTGAAGGAACAGTTGCTAGTGTTCCTCCACAAGGTGGGCGGAAACATCCGCATCAAGAATTAATTCAAATTGATACAACAAATATTCTCTTTATTTGCGGTGGTGCTTTTGATGGCATTGAGCCAATGATTAAGCGTCGATTGGGGCAGAAAGTGATTGGCTTTGCAACAAATCAAAAAGCTGATGTTTCTGATAAAGATTTACAGAAGAACGTTTTACCTGAGGACTTGCAAAGCTTTGGTTTAATTCCGGAATTTATTGGTCGTTTGCCGGTGATTACGGTACTTGACCAGTTAGATGAAGAAGCGTTAATCGCAATATTAACGAAGCCAAAAAATTCACTAGTAAAACAATACCAGAAAATGTTGCAATTAGATGGTGTAGAACTTGAATTTGAACAAAAAGCACTTGAGGAAATTGCCAAGAAAGCAATTTCTCGGAAAACAGGAGCGCGTGGACTTCGTTCGATTATTGAAACAGTGATGTTGAATATCATGTTTGAAACGCCATCTCGTAGTGATATTGAAAAGTGTATTGTGACGGCAGATTCGATTGTTAATAATGCAGAACCAATTGTTGTTCTGGATAAAGCTAAAATGAAGCGAGCTAAATAAGCAAACTCTTTTTACCTAAATTTTGAATACACCTAACTTCAATGTTGCTTTTTATTTAAGGCAGCATTGAAGTTTTTTGATGCTTGATGATTAATAGGGGTACAGTATAAGTAAAGAGCACGGAAATCAATTTTCAAAAAATCAAAGGTTTACCTAAGCATGTTTTAGCAAAAATTGAGACTTCGGCTCAATTTTTAGCAATGAAACCGAAGGTTTGTTTGCGGCTATGCTTAAGTAAACCTTTGATTTTTTGAAAATTGATTTCCGTGATTTAAGAAATGATACTGATGACAGAAATCGACAAATCGGTTACAATTAATTGATGTGTGAAAAATGTAATGATATAAAATGTGAGGGTAATAGTGAATGGTAAGTAAAGAAGTAGACATAAATGTAATATTTCCATTAGTTCCATTAAAAGGTGTTGTTGTTTTTCCTTCAGGAACTATTCATTTAGATGTAGGAAGGCCGAAGTCAATTCGTGCACTCGAAAAAGCAATGGAGGAAATGCAATTAATTTTTTTAACAAGTCAAGTAGATGTGGCGATTGCTGATCCAGCTGCATCAGATATTTATTCAATTGGTACAGTTGCAACCATTAAGCAATTGGTGAAGCTGCCAAATGGTGGTGTACGCGCCTTTATTGAAGGGAAATTTCGAGCTCGAATCAAACAAGTAGTTGAGGAAGATGGATTTTTAGCAGCCAATGTTGATAAAATCGAGGAGGTTTCTGTTTACGATCCTGAAACAGATGCCTTGTTAAGAATTTTAAAAGAAAGTACAGCTGATTATCGTAGTGTTTTTCCTAAAATGCCTGCTGATGATATTGATAAAATTTTGACATTAACTGATCCACTTGTAATCGTTTATCAATTGGCAGGAATTTTGCCTATTCCTTTTCAAACACAACAAACAATTTTGGAATTACCGGAATTAAAAGATCGAATGAAAGAATTGACGAAAGTCATACATTACGAAAAAGAAATCAGCGAATTAAAAGGCCAAATTGATCAAGAAGTACGTCGTGCTATTGATGAGCATCAAAAAGAATTCTTCTTGCGTGAGCAATTAAAAGTAGTTCAGCAGGAACTAAATAAAAACGATGGACAAGATGGAGAAAATGAACTAGCAGATAAAATTGAAAAATCCGGTATGCCAGAAAAGGTATTGAGTAAAGCTAAGAAGGAATTGGCACGCTATGAACAAATCCCATCTGCTTCCCCAGAGAGCAATGTTTTGCGCAATTATTTGCAGTGGTTAATCGATTTACCGTGGGCGAAAAGTTCTAAAAGTGCTATTTCGTTAGATCGAGTTGGGACTGTTTTGGATCAAGATCATTATGGATTGGAGAAAGTCAAAGAAAGAATCATTGAGTATGTGGCTGTGCAGAAGATTAGTAAATCTTTGAAAGCACCGATTATTTGTCTTGTTGGCCCACCTGGTGTTGGAAAAACGAGCTTAGCCAAATCAATTGCAACTGCAATCAAACGGGAGTTTGTTCGTATTTCTTTAGGTGGTGTGCGTGACGAAGCGGAAATAAGGGGGCATCGTCGCACTTATATTGGCGCAATGCCGGGACGCATTATTCAAGGAATTAAAAAAGCAGGCACCAATAACCCTGTCTTTTTGCTAGATGAAATTGATAAAATGGCTAGTGATTTTCGAGGTGATCCAGCTTCTGCGATGTTAGAAGTGTTGGATCCTGAGCAAAACCATACATTTAGTGATCACTACATTGAAGAAGCATTTGATTTATCTAAAGTGATGTTTATTGCAACTGCTAATGGTTTAAGTGCGATTCCTCATGCATTACGTGATCGGATGGAAATTATTGAATTAAGCAGTTATACAGAGCTAGAGAAGTGGCACATTGCGAAAAATCACTTGTTGGCTAAGCAATTGAAAACGCATGGTTTGTCTAAGTATAAGATTGATTTTCAAGATGATGCACTTCGGGATATTATTCGTTACTATACACGTGAAGCCGGTGTGCGGGATTTAGAACGTCAGATCGGTACGGTTTGTCGTAAAATTACACGCAAGTTGGCAAGCAAGGAGCAAAAAGAATTTGTTGTAACTGCGCTAGTGTTGCCAGACTATCTTGGAAAGCAGAAATTTGATTATCATCAATCATTTGCGGATGATTTGGTAGGTGTTGCAACTGGACTTGCCTTTACTTCGGTTGGCGGAGATACACTACAAATTGAAGTGGTACTTGCTAAAGGCAAAGGAAAGCTTGTTTTAACCGGGAAACTGGGTGAAGTCATGAAAGAATCAGCAATGGCAGCGTTAAGTTATGTTCGTGCGCATGCTGTTGATCTCGGAATAGATGAAGATTTTTATGAAAATTCTGATGTTCATATTCATGTACCAGAAGGAGCTGTGCCAAAAGATGGTCCATCAGCTGGTATTACGATGACAACAGCGCTTGTTTCAGCGCTAACGAATCGCCCGGTTAAAAGTGAAGTTGGTATGACAGGTGAAATGACGCTGCGTGGGCGTGTGTTACCGATTGGTGGTTTGAAAGAAAAGGCCATTAGTGCTCATCGTTCCGGTTTAAAAGTGGTGGTTTGCCCAGAGAAAAATAAAAAAGACATGGATGATGTGCCGGAAATTGTTCGTCATGAAATAGAATTTGTTTTTGTTGAACGAATTGAGGAAGTATTGGAAAAGGCTTTGCAAAAATCAGTTGTGAAAATCTAGTCGGTAGACCTCACCCGTAACTGTTTGAGATTGTATTTTTCAGTAAATTTTTCGCTAATGCAGTGGCTTCTAGTCAAATCGGAGATTTGAAGAAGCTGTGCAGGGACAATGCTAGCTAAATCAAAGATTTAGAGGATTCTCGGCTGCAATGAACGAAGAATGCCAATACAGCACGTATTTAACCGATGAGGGAATTGCATGTCAATTACTACTCAAAGCGGG
>Ga0131853_10005387_pt1 | contig 23056 bp, 17 predicted proteins | sample TergutLab28metaG_FD_92764 | JGI IMG/M metagenome (GOLD analysis project Ga0131853, IMG submission 92764) | Labiotermes labralis P1 segment gut microbial communities from Petit-Saut dam, French Guiana - Lab288 P1 (version 2) (version 2) | ecosystem: Host-associated > Arthropoda: Insects >...
ATCAAATACTGTGCATAACAGAAGAATAAAACAATACAGTACAAATTAACAGATGTCAATACTACAGTCTCCAAAATCAAATACTGTGCATAACAGAAGAATAAAACAATACAGTACAAATTACAACAGAAATAATTTATCAAATTAATTATCTCTGCTGAACTCCAAAAATTCTTTGACAAGTAAAACGAGTTATTTAAAAGATACCTGTACAAAATTTTTAAATTGTTTCCTATCATTCTTAAGGTTTAAAATATTGCTGGCAAACTTATATATTTTAATACCAGAATAGGTAATTCCTTTTTGAACACTTGTGAGGTTTGCAATTGGAATGAAAAGTTGATTTTTAATTCTTGTATGCAGTCCATGTATTTCTAAACCTGTCTGAAAATTATTTGGATTATCCATAATGAATAGCATCAGAGACAGTATATAATGACACGGAACAGGTAAGGTTTCAAGTTTCCTAAACAAAACTCTACAAGATACTCTTGGTTCTGCTCCAGACATAATTCTTTTTTGCAATTTGGAAACCCTACAACTATTATGTACATAATATATTTCCTGACTTGTTCTATATCCAAGGTATAAACGTGTTTTGGATTCATAGGATTCAAAGAAATTCAATTCAACAAGAAGCCAAAAGAAAGCCAACATAACAATATAAAACATACACACAGGAAAAGGAACAAACATCTGCAAAATGCAGTATATAAAAGGTCCACATCACCTTACATCATGTGACCAAAATGGGGTATGTGCGTCTACAAAGAAGACAACTACAACAGTACAACACAGGCACAGGTGTAGGATAACTATGAAGGAACACACATTCTCCTAAGAACTTCATTATCAAACACACATTACACATTCCACACCTCTGAAAATTGTTGTCTGAAGTGACTGTACATACACAGTTTATTTATTTAGTATTCCAGAGATCCATCAGTGGATATAGAATTTGTCATTAGGTAACAACAGGCATAGTACAAAATGAGTCTTGACAATAAGATACATATGATAGTGATTTGTGATTATAATACATAAGACAAATCAAGTTTATACAAGGAAATGTTATCAGTTCAGAATAAACTATCAATGAAATACTTACACAATGTACCTAGACAGAACTTAAAAACAATTCAAGAATAATGCACATAGAATCTTAAATCAACATATCACTATAATAAAATCTTGTGATACAGTTCTTAATTCACGATTGACTAAGGCACTCTTCAACTATGTAAAATGAGTAAGGATGTAAAAATTTTTTCAGAGCAATTTTAATTTTTTTTTTGGTTACCAGCAACATTTTTAATCTCTAAGAGTAAATTATTAAAACTTTTTATCCCCGAATAATACACTTCTTTTTGATAAATGCTTAAGTTTGCTTGATGAAGTAAAAATTATTTTTTTGTTTAGTGTCTAAATTGTGATTTTTATTGTTTGTTAGGAAAAGATTTTTGTTTTGAACCACAAACATTAATAAAGATAACGTATATTGTGATAACTTGAGGGATATTGTGATGTCAAAGGCAAAATTTATAATTTCTTAAATAAGTTTCTACATGAAACTCTGTTCCCACATCCTTCCATAATTCTAATTGCTTTGTTTTGTATTCTAAAAATTATGGAGCTATGCGATGAGTTTCCCCAAAATATAATTCCATAGCTCATAACTGAGTGAAAAAAAAGCATAATAAATCACTTTTAATGATGAAACAGACATGTATGTTTTGGCATATATAACAAGACTTACTTAACTTTGTCATAATTTAGTCAATATGATTATTCCAAGACAAAGTATTATTCATTGTCACCCCCAGGAATTTTGTGTAGAAGCTGTTGGTGATAAAATTATTGTTAAAGCCTATTTTTAAGTTACCTGACATATTTTTCTTTGTTGTAAAGTGTACATAATTTGTTTTATTAAAGTTTAAAGATAACTGGTTTGCTCTTAGCCATTTATTTAAAGTTATAAAAACTATGTAAATGTTCTGTTAAAATCTATGGGGTTAGAGTGAGTAAATAAGAGACTAGTATCATCAGCAAAAATTATAGGTGCTCAAGTTTTATTTATAATCTTGGGTGTCATTTACATATAAAAGAAAAAGTAGAGGGCCCAAAATAGAACCTTTTGGGACTCCATGTCTTACTTTAGCCTAATGAAAACTTTATTACTATTCTCGCTGTCATTATACAGGGTGGGCAAAAAGTAGGTATACAGTATTGTATATACTATATAATGTATACCTACTTTTGGCCCACCCTGTATATTGCTGTTCTACAATATCTGTTACCCAAATAAGACTGATACAATTGAAAATACTTGTCACTGATTCCATAGAATTTCAATTTATATAATAGAATATCATGATTAACACAATCAAAAGCTTTCTCTTAATCACAAAACATCCCTCTTACTAGTAGTTTATTGTTCATAGCATTTAAAATCTCATTTGTTAATTTATAAGTTGCATTATCAGTCCTCAATGCTAATCTGAAACCATATTGTTCAGTGCTTAGTACTTTGGTGAGATGTTTTAAAGTGAATACACCCCAAAAAAGTGTTTTATTACATATGTAATTTATTGGAGAACTTATGAAGGGGCAGCTTATTTTTAGGAGCTTTGTGGATATCTCGTCATACCCATATGAGTTTTTTGTTTTGAGGAATTTTATAATTCATTCTATTTCTTTTGTTGTTGTGCATTTACACTCCATACTTGGGTAAGTTTTATTAAAAGCTTGTTCCGTGAAATAGGTATGACTGTCCATATTATTGTTATCATCATTAATAAGATTATTTTTACTTTGTCTATTAATATTTTTTGTGATAGCAATAAAATACTCATTAAAAGTTTCCGCGATAGTTTGTTGATCAGTGATTTTTTTTTTTACCTTCAACTTTTAGAGCTTGTTTTTCACTTCTTTTTTTATTTCTTCCGCATTCTTTATTTATAATACCCCATGTGATTTTAACTTTATTATGGGAGTTTAGAATTAATTTGTCATGTTCCATTCTTTTTGCCTTTCCTATAAACATGGTATTTTAGAGTAATCTCTGTAATAAGAGGCAAGATTAGTATTACTATTATTCTGTAATTCCTTATATAAAAAGGTAAAGTGATCCCGTTACAGGCCTGGTGTGGACCAGAGGGTAGGCAGAGGTATAGCTCTACTTTTCGATGACTGCAGCACTAGAATGGGGTGAGTGGTCAGCAGCATGCCCCAGTTGAACTTTACCCCCAGTAAAGACCCGGTACCCATTTTACAGGAGGCTGGGTGGGCCCCAGGGCCGGGCTGGACGGGCGGAGAATCTCCTCCCCACCGGGATTCGATCCCGGACCGTCAAGCCCGTAGTCAGTCGCTATATCGTCTGAGCTACCTGGCCCACAAATCCTTATATAGTTCTCTTTTATATTTCCAGGAAGTTATTATTCCTGGTGTAATCCATGAATTGTGGTTCATTTTACTCTTTACCTGAGTTAAGGGAAAACTAGAATTGTAAATTCTTAGAAAAATATTTAGAAAAGAGTTAAAAATCTTATTAATATCATTCCCATCAAATACCTGTTCCCAGGTTTCATGACTTTACTTCCATTGGAAATCTGCTATGGTATACTTATTTATTTTTCTTTTGATGTAAATGTGACATTCCTTTTCCTTTTTTTCTCTCCATTGCTTAATATTAATAACTGGGCGTCATGATCTGAGAGTCCACTTATAAAGGGGTATAGTCGTATTTTCCAATGGTGGATGTGTCAATGAAAACATTGTCAGTGGCTGTTTGGGAATTCAGGCCAAATCTAGGAGGAAATTCAACTATACCCACAAGATTATAAGAGTGTAATACAGCATCAAGATGGCTCCTTCGATTATTATCTATCAGATAATTTACCTTTACATTACCACATATGATGATGTTATATTTGTTATTATGGAGTTTCTGCAAAATCAAGTCTAATTGTTTAAGGAAATTTGTAAAATCACCTCTTGGAGATCTATAAATAGCCAATATACATAATTTATTAAATGTTGCATCCAATTGGATTGCACAAGCTTCAGTGTCTTTATCTGTATTGTACTCATTAATATTTATGGTGTCATATTTTAGGTTTCTGTAAACAAATATACTGACACCTCCTTTAAGAAAAGTTTTCCTACAGTAGCTGGCCCATTATGAGTAATAAGTTCAATGAATCAACTGTAGTTTTGATTTACTCAGGTGGTGTTCTAATAAACATAGAATGTATGGGAGATCATGATGTAGATGACAGTATAGTTCATTAGTTTTGTTACCTAAGCCTCTAATATTCTGACGAAAAATTTTTAGAGATTTATTTTATGGAACCTGACTGGAATCTTTGATTTTCCCCTCCTTTTCTATCTTGCCTGCCTTTTGCTGATGGCTGTCCACAAAAAATTATCTCTTCTTGTTACAGGTATTTTTCAACTATGGTACAAGTTATGAAGTAGTGGACAGAGACAATTTTACTCTCTTTACTCTTTAGTTAGTTATAGATACCATATACTGATAACTTACCACAAAAAGGAGACTAAATGAAAAGAGAAGGTACTTAATGCACCGCATCCCTGCATTAAGATCTGTGGTATGCATGATGGCTGAATTTCTTTTCCTCAAAAATACACCTGAGTTGTCACAAAATAACTGAAGTTGGCCACCATATAATCCACAGAGACTGCTTATCTACCAACTGAACTATCAAACAGCTTGTCTGTGTTTGAGAAAGGCAAACAAAAGCACTTGCAGAATGAGAACTAGTATCAACTTGCATCACACATACATCCTTATCATTTCTTATCACTGAATGTTATTTTACTGCACAATATCAGCAAATGAAGTATTTTCAGTGTTATCTATGTTCTAAATGTCATCACCCTATTGTACATTATCACTATTCAAAGACGTGCTTATCTTATCAGTCCTGTGCCATCATTAATGTATGAGAAATCAAAATTCAAACCTTGTCTAATAATGGCTGCCCTGACTGGCTCCCATTTTTTCCAGGCAAATGCTTGGCTTAATATGTTACTAAATAATAAATCTTCCCATTTTTGACTTTCAATTCCACAGCTCACCTTACAACTACCATCCTTTTCATAGACTCTGAGTAGTTACTACCTCATCCAGCTATATTATGAACTGATCAAGCAACAGTTAATCCATATCAGCAATTCTGTTATTACCAGATAGATTTGCTAATTAGGAAGCAAGAAATTTATTAACTATTTAACACAATTTCCTGTAAAGGAAGTCTCATGACTCTTCACTGTAGAGAATTGTAGTGTCATCAAATCCGGGCTACCCTGCTGCAGATCTAAATATGAACAATATGAATGATAATTACAATTTTAACCCTTCTGCCACCCAGGGCCTGTAGTGTTGTTAAAATTTCAGTCACAAGGAAATAATAAAGTTGTAGTTAAACTTGCAATTACCATATTTATGAAAATATCCAGGTTCATTTTGTAGCTAATAGTTGACACAGTAGGGTTAGATAATAACATTTATACTTTTTCATAAAATATTTTTGGGAAAGAAATCCAAATTTTGAATTCTTAATTTTTTAAAATTCAGTTCCATAAAGTAAATAATTTTCAGAAAAGCATAATAGTTTATGATATTTTTAAACAAAATTGGAGTCTACATACTATGTATGTTTGGCTTATCTAGAAAATTTCAGAAGGCTCAATAAAATATTGGCCTAAATATATTACTTGTATTTTTACTATGGTGACTTTTTTTCTTCTTTTCTTTTTCACAAACACCATACTACATTTGTTCCTGAAAATAATTGGGATGGACACATCTTTTACAATTGTGGATGGTGTCCTGGACGTCTTTCTTTTCCCTTCGTGCAGTTCAAAGCACCTGGACCTGGAAAGTTTTTTGAGTTTCAGACCACATGAAATAATTGCAAAATGAGTTGGAACCTGTTCCTGGGAAACATTTTTATGAAAGAATGGCCTGTACTGAGATTAATCCGTGACCAAACCGGGCTGTACCAATGATTTGAAAATTATACTCATATTCAAAATGTCCTGTGTGAATCCTTGATTTCAGTTTTAGTTACTATTTTCCAGTTCTGGGTCCTAAGATTTGGTAACAGAACTGGGTGTTCTTCCAGGAAACTGTTCTTCATATGTCTCCATTTACAGATGTGGGTTAGACAGACGAAATGCAGTGACAAAAAAAGGGAATAAACAAAGAGTTTTACTTAGCACCAGTAGATTCTTGGGGGTGGAAATTAGGGTCAGGTTTGTTGTCACCTTGTGTAACATTTAGCCTTTAGACACAAAGGTGGGATTGTTCTGAGGGGTTCATTGGAAATTACAAGTCTGAGTTGTTACACCTGAATGAAAGAACTGGTTAGTAACTTAAGATCCGTCTTCATCACGAATATTCAAAAATTAATTTCAGGGTTAATTTTGTCCCTATTTAAAAACTTAATGAGTGATCTGAAACTAGGATGGAAATCAATGATTTCAATTTTCACCTCTTACAGAAACAAGAAATACCTTACTACTACAGGAACTATGCTTCATATCCTTCCTCTCAAAGGCCTACAAAATTCCTCAGCCGAAATGGGTGCAACAAATGTTTATATTCACTCCCTCACATTTCATACAGGCACTATGAAGCTTTAGTGTTGACCAACGTAACTACCTTTCAGACTGCAGCAGACTCTTTTAAAAAATAAACCATGCATGGCTGTATGGAATTCAATAACAACTTACTTGTTCTCATGGTCACTAGTTTTAAAAAACTGAGGAAAACTTATTAAACTCAACACTGCACCAGCATTGTGTTTGTGTTTCGCACTGTTTGCACAACATGGGGCAGCATTGTTTCATCCCTTTTTTAAAGATCAACTAATGAACACCTGTTAGTGGCTCATACTATTTCAGTGTTTTCTGGTGTCTCTGACACTATCTCCAGGTTTACTTGTTATACAAGCTGTGGTTTGAAACTACTCTGACCACTTCTTGATGGTAATATCATGAAGCTTTCCACACCTGCACTGTTAAAATGTTGTTTGATATTCCTTGACATCACAGAGATGTTACACTTTAAAAATTCATCTACAAAGAACACATGGTGTACAGCTGACCACTGATCCATATTTTTACTAAATGCCAACCCTAGTTGACCACTACAGTGCACACAGTTGCATTCCCTCTCTGGTACTATAGTAGAATGTGCAACATCATGAATGTGTGACTATCATGTCACAAATTCCTCCTGGAGATCATTCTGTACCTCCATTTGCCACGTAGCATGTCGACAACAATGATGAACTGCACAATTAGGTAGCAATATCAGTATAGGTACATGAAAGAGGTGATGCTGAGATGGTAATATAAGCATGAAAAATATTCATGTGGGAACACAGCAGAAAGCAGTCACTTAGAAGAAACAGAAGCATAAAAGTACTTACTTGATACAGCAGAGTCCTTCTTGAGGAGAAGCAAATTGGTTCTGTTTGTCAAATATTTCCCCACATTTTATGGAATCAGAAGGTTCATTACCATATTTACGAGTGCCTGCCACCTGTCCCTATCCTCAGCTAGATCAATCCAGTCCATGCCCCCCTCCCACTTCCCAAAGATCCATCTTAATATTATCCTTTCATCTATGCCTTCATCCTCCAAGTGGTCTCTTCCCTCAGGTTTTCCTACCAAAACCCTGTATAAACACCTCTCCTCTCCCATGTGCTACATGCCACACCCATGTCATCACCCACATAAAATTTGGTGAGGAGTACAGATCATTAAGCTCCACATTATGTAGTTTTCTCCACTCCCGTTACCTCGCCCCTCTTAGGCCCAAATATTCTCCTCAGGACCCTATCTCAAACACCCTCAGCCCATATTCCTTCCTCAATGTGAGTGACCAAGGTTCACACCCACACAAAACATGCAAAATTATAATTGTGTATCTTAATCTTCATATTTTTGGATAGCAAAATGAAAGACGAAGATTCTGCACCAAATGACAGCAAGCATTCTCTGACTGCAATCTGCTCTTAATTTCTTCCTGAATAGAATTTTGTTTGTTATGGTTGTTTCCAAATATTTGAACTCTTTCAACGTTTCAAAGGAACTATTATCAATATATTTTGACTTCGTCCTGCATTCTGATCTCAAGATATGACCAGGTACTTGTTTTATCAGCATTTTCTCCCTAGTAGCTACTTCGAGTCGTCTCCCAAGTAGTGATTACTAAAGCTTCTGCGTTTTTCTTTATAGTAGGTACGCTTCTGCCAAACCTATTAATATCAACATAAACCAAAAGCTGATGGGTAACATTTAATTTCAAGCCATCCTGGTTTACCTGACCCTTTTAATGGCACACTCTACAGCAAAGTTGCAAAGCAATGACAATAAAGAACCTCCTAAGTTCAAACCATTCTTAATAGGAAACATATCAGACAAATGCTTGTCTACCTGGACTCTGCTGTATGTTTCATTAAGACACATTTTCATGAGCCTTACCAGTTTTATGGGGATATCAAACTGAATGAGAATTTTATACAAGACATCCCTCCTAAGCGAATTATGAGCTTTCTTGAAGTCTGTAAATAGTTGATGCATTGCCTCACTCTTTTCCCATTTCTTCTCAAGTATTTGACAAATGCCAACACATGATTATTAGCTGACCTGTTGCGTTGAAATCCGCGTACGATGACCAATAATTTACTCTGCATTTGGAGTCAAACTTGACAGCATGATACTAGATAAAATGTTGTACACTGTAGACAAAAGTGATATGCCTCTACAATTACTGCAGTCTGTTTTATCACCCCCCCTTATATACAGGTACAATGATCAACTCCTTTCACTCCGCAGACAATTCCTCCTTATTCCAAATAGAGTAAGTTTATGGATCTCAGCGTGAATTTTTCTACGCCACGCTTTAATCAATTCTGCTGGGATTTGATCAATACCTGGCACTTGGTGTCTTTTACTTTTCAGTAGTCATCTCAAACTCAGACACACTTGGCTCAGGCACTGATGGTTCTGCTGTATGTATTTCTGTCTGCCTAACATCATTAACCCCAGGTACAATCAGCAGCTGCGAGAAATTGTTCCTCCACCTAGACAAAATATTGTGGGAGTCCAGTTTGGATATTCCTTCTCTTTGTCCCTGAAATGTACACTAGCTTCAAGTCGTACATTGTTTAGATTATCTGCACTGTTGTGGTTTGTATCCTGTCACCACTGCATTTTACCCTGCTTCCTTTGATCTAAAAGACAAAAGATTCTTCAACAAACCATGTTTTAAGCTGCTTCAATTCATACAGACCTACTCTCTTTAGCTGAGATTTTGTTTTCCTAAGCCCTATTTATGTCCTCGCTATCATTTAAGTTCTCTAAAGCTGCAAACCTGTTTGAGAACTTAATCTGATACTGTTTCCTAACCTCCAGCTCAATTAACTTCCTGAAACTAAATCATTCCACATCAAAGTTCTGTGCTACTAAGTTACTGACTGCCAATTTTTCCCTAACCTTTGCAACAACAAGACAGTGATCAGTATCACAGTCAGCTCTCCTGAAGGATCATACACCGAGTATATTCAAATGCCACCTCCTATCTAACAATATGTGATCAATGTGGGTGTGATTCTTCCCATCAGGAGAGGCCCAGGTGTATTTATTAATGTGTCAGTGTGGGAACACATGCTCTTAACAACCAGATTTTATTTGGCAAAGCTTACTATCCTGATGTAGTCTCTCATTCCCTACTGTTAGTTTGCATAATCCTCTCTCCCCAGTTTTGCATTAATATCTACTTACAGAATTTTCATATGGTACTTAGAAAAATGATCGAAAACCTGCCCTACTTCCTTATAAAAACTACTCTTTTAAATCATCACTTTTCTCTTCACTTAGTAACTGCACATTCTTAACAATGACATTACACAAGCGACCTTTCAGAACCATGTACGACATCCTATCTCTAACAAACTCTACTCTCTTCACTGCTGACACTATTCTGTGGTGTACAAAGAATCCTGTTCCCAAATGATTATTTTTGTTTCCTTTTCCATAGAAAAAAATGTAATCCCCTGCTCTTACCATGTCCCATGTGTCCATATAACCTCCTGCACACCCAATATGGTTTACATCTTTCTGATTCCCTGGCTGCTGTTGTAAGTGAACCTGACAAATTCAAGCTCCTTACATTCCAAGTACCAAATCTAAGTCCCTTTTCCATTGCTTAGGTCATACGCAGGCCAATTTTTAGGGCAAGGAGTTGTTGGTGCCTTGTCCAACCCCCAAATTGGAGGACCATCCATTATCGGCCGTCTGTGACTGCTTATTATATATATATTCACAGCTACCCTCCATATTGGAGGCTGTTCCTCCATACGCAACCTGAGGGTGCACCATGCTGCGGAGACAGGGACCCTACTTATCACGGATGGAAGCACAAAACTAAAATTAATCTTACAAAGTAGTAAAATGGATTGGACTAGAACAGTTCAATACAAGGCCCAAGACCTTCAACTTTGGCTGTTAGAGACATCATTTGTTATGTATAATTATGTTGTAATTATACATTTTGTTTTATACAGCAACTATGCTATGACAACAAAGTTTGTATCAGATTCTTCTACATTCATTTTTATCTAAATATAAGAACAGTACTACACATTTTGGTAATTGTTTACTCTAGATTTGTCACCTACAAATGTTTTACTATTGAAATGTAACGCACTTTATATACCAAAAGTAAAAAGCAGGCACAATCAAATGGTGCAAAGTTATTCAACCTAATGCAATTAAACCAACATTGTTAATGACATGTTAACTCATGTTGAACAAATATATATATGAATTACATTATATTGCATCTTGGCCAATCACAATTGCTACCTTCAGTTATGTTACATCAAGTTACATTGTTATGTTTCATAATTTTCTGACCGCTTTTTACTTTTCTGCATATAAAGTGAGTTACATTTTAATACAAAAACAAATAGAGGTGACAAGTCTATAGCAAACAAGACCTATATTTTTAAATACATTTTCAAAAAATATATTATTCTATCACTGTTCAAGGTTGACTGAGGTACTTCATTATTCTCTCCATATAGGTTTCATGGGATATGAAATCCAGTAACAATAAAATAAGCAAGATGACCTCCACTTGATCATTTTAATAAACCTAATCAAAACATGAATGAAATTCATCAGCTTCTACTACAATTACAAGATTAAAGAAGAAGAGATTCTGCATTTAATATAAGCTGTACAAAAACAAAATGTAAACAATTCATTTAAATATCTAATATTGTAATCCGGGTATGTACATGACTAAGCTGATCAACAGATATTAATGATAATCACAAGTTACTAAAATATTGCAGTGAGTGTGTGTTTGTGTGTGTGTAACAAACTAAAAATTATTTCAAGAAGAACTCAGAGTGCAATGTCTCTTAATATAGTTTATCAAAATCACTGAATGTGAACAGCTTTGAAAGATGGGTATCTGATAATTATGAAACTTAAACATTCTCATAGTTTGTTCTTATGTGTCTTGCCAGCAAACAAGCAAGTACAACACCCAGCAGCTGCAACAGAAAAAACAATGCAATATAATACATACCTAATGGACAGGTCTTAAAACAAACAGTGAATTTTGGTCATTACACTTAATGTCAGGAATGCACAAATATCAGGTTATCTAGTCACCTAGCCAACTACATTTTCCACCATGGTGCCTAATATTTTCAGCATAATTATTGGAGTATTTTATTTCTCCCTGGAAGAAAAGAGGAAAACCATGAAAAATATCTGTGAGGATTGCAAACATCTGTGCCAAGAACTGAAAACAAAGCATGCCACACACTCCACTCTTCTCATCCTTCTGGTTTTAATCTCCTCAATACTTGCTAAGGAGTCCGTATCACGGAACTCCTCATTATGCAATTTCCTCCAGTCTCCTGTTACTTCCTCCCTCTTCAGGTCCAAACATTTTCCTCAGTATTCGAATAAAGGATGACCAACTAGATGACACTTGCTTTATTATCTACTGCTCAACATGTTTCAGACGTTAATACGTCCATCTTCAGGAGCTTGCGACTATTTGTTGCGTTCTGTAAGCTGACTTGAGGCGTGCTGGTGTTATGTAGCTGGATTGTCCGTTAGTGATGTGGTATCCGAGTGTAAGCTGAACCACTAGTGTGAGTGAGTAGTGGTTCAGCCTACACACGGATACCACATCACCAACGGACAATCCCGCTACATTAACACCAGCACACCTCAAGTCAGCCTACACAACGCAACAAATAGTCGCAAGCTCCTGAAGATGGGCGTATTAATGTCTGAAACATGTTAAGCAGTAGATAATAAAGCAAGTGTCATCTAGTTGGTCAACCTTTATTCAAATATCAAGATGATGCACAGTCCAATACGCGTAAGATTTTCCTCAGTACTCTGTTCTTAACACAAACTGCCTGCAATCAACCCTCACTAAGGACAAGTTTCCAAAGTATACAAAACAACAGGCAAAATTATGGTCTTCTGTATTTTACCATTACATTTTTACACAGCAGCTGGAATGATAAAAGATTCTAAACTGAATGATAACAAGCACTCCCCATATTTAATCTGCTCTTAATTACTTGTTAAATGCAATTTTTGTTTGTTACAAGTCTTACGAACCATGTGAACTGTGTCATTTTTAAATGATTTATCTCTTAGTAATCTTTATGACATATATCTGTAGGACACTTAGTTTTCCCAGAACTTACTTCTAGACCAGGCTCCTTACTAGTGATTAATAAAGCCTCTTCTGTGTTTTTATGTATGGCACTACATTTTTGCCCAGCATATTAACATCAGCATACACCAGCATCTGATGTGTCCCATTCAGTCCCATTATTGTGTTTCTTAATAACACACAAATCTTTTAAGGGCTGATGATTCTAAGATGGTACTTAAAGGCACAAAAACAAATAATCACTTGCACCTCTAACCCATACCTATGAAATATATAATATGGCTTAAAAACATTTTCAGGGCAGCAACAGAAAAAAAAAATTACATTTACATTCAAGTCTAAACACAAAAATCATTTGCTCAACTAAATAAAATAATACAACACTTCTTAAGAACATCATATACTGAAAATCACCTTACCTGAATAAATGCAATTCCTATCCCAGCACCTCCGAGCACTGCGGCATGATTCATCACAAATGTACCAAACTTTTCCAGACAGCCTACAGTGTACATCTTTGATGTGGTGTTACAATAGTCAACATCAACTACAACATGAGACCGTGGGCAGCAGGACAATGGGAGTGAATTATTGTGGAAGACATCTTTCCAATCTGTGTAGTTATTGTTCCCACAGCATTCCATCTGAAACATATGTATCAATGCTTGCTTACTGCATCCATACCCTCCAACCCAACATGTATAAAAGACCAATATTTAGGCACATTCAATTGGTTGCAAAAAGCACCTATTAGCTTCCTCTTGTCTATCCGCACATTATCAGTGCTGATCTCATGCAACCAACATCAATGAAATTTGATATTGGGGACTTACACGCAAATCCATTAAGAAAACCCAAATTTGGTTAGAAGTGGACTACAGTATCTGGCACTGTACATGGAGATCTAAGTATGTTACCATTATTGCCAGTGACATGAAGTCACCTTACAAGCAAATGGTGCACAACATACAAAATTTTCATACTGTAACAATGGTTACACAAATACACCACAATGTAATGTTATATGTAAAATGCCTATCGGTCAACTCAGCCTGTATCAGAAATGAGTACCAGAGGTATCTCCTGAGGGGTTGAAAGCAGCTCTCCATATACTCATGATTGTATCGCCACCCTTTCACTCATATGTACACTCCTCACCTGTTGGTCCACTTCTTTCTCATTCACTCTTACAGTGATTTGTCCACTTGCTCTACCACTCACTCCCTTATTCATCATTTACATATTTAAGCATTCCCTCAACTTCTTCTTCAATCGCCCTTCCACATTTTACTGTATGTCATATCCTCACTCTTTCCTGTGACAAGTTATTCTTTTGCTCACTCAAACTGTTCCTCATTTTCTGCTTCAAGCCCCACTCATTCATTCTTTTACCCTTACTGAGCAGAAATATGTTGCTTATAATGAATGCTTACATTTCAGTCAACTTCCAAACTACAAAGTGGCCACAACTATACACACGTTTCTATTGACTTTGTTGTCTGGAGTGCAAACTAAACTTCCTGTGTTAGACATGCTTTTAAAGCTGTCTGTAGCGCAAACCAAGTCTCCTGTGTCTTTACACTGCTTTCATAATCATACACGCTTACATTTCAATCAACTTACTGATGTCTGCATCGTATACCAAAATTCCTGTGACTCTGTACTCTCATTGTAAGAAAACATGCTTTCATTCAGCCTGTGACTGAGAAAGTCATGTGCACGGTCTCTCAGCACATAGCCAGCAATTCCTCCAGACAGTTCCAAGATGAAAACCAGCAGCAACAAAATGGAGAACTGTAGCAAAACCACAAATCTAAATTAATATCAATGCTGGCAAGTGAGATAAAAATCTCGACAGCTTCATTTTCTCAGTGACAGTAAGAGTTAACTGATTCACAACGGCCTAGCATGAACTAGCCGAATCCAGTCTATACCTCCACTTTGTAGTCTTGAAAGAAACATTTTCACATTACCTTCCCAAATCCATTTAAGTACCATGAATGCTGTCTTCCCATATGGGTTCTAGACCAAAATATTGTGACCATTCATATTTCCCATATGAAAGCTATACATCCCTCTCTCTTTTTATTTAATTACACTATTAATACTTGGAGAACAAAAACAAATACTTTCAGTCCATGTAAAATGAAAGAATCTCTGAAGGAAACAGATCACAGAAAACTTGACTGAACAGTTCTGAATACCGACTCTTCTTCTACATACCATACATTATATGATGCTAAAAAGAAAACCAGAAAGGACTTCAGAGAAAGAAATGTAATAGATTATGACCACACCAATGACATAAGCAGAAAATATTTTCTCCCAACAGAATGTATGCAGCTTCTGCATACACACCTCATGCATAGAAGATTTTATACCATGTTACTTGTTAGACTAAGGACAAGAAATGTAATAGCTGTAAACAAAACCAAGGATAAAAAGGCAGGTACATATTTTCTGAACAGTTCTTTCCTTCTTGTTGGAAAACACTACTAACATGCATGCAATGTGCCTTGAATAAATGTCATGCATGGATTGAATTACACTGATACTTTTAACATGGTGTCAATAAAATTCACTATTTTACTAATTACCAGTACCAATTACTAATTCTTTTTTGCTTCCACATCATAGCTGCATGCTTTCTCTGATATGAAAATGAAAAATGTATGGTAACAAGTCTAATTTTATCTTTTCTGATAAAATTCAGCATTAGATCCATTACTATAAAATTAATGAAACTACATTCAGCCAGGAATTACTTTTCCTTTTATTAAGTTAAATATCTAGCACAATGTGGAATGTTTCAAGTTTAAAAATGATTGTGCAGAATCTCTACACTTAAATAATCTTGGATGATGAGCAAAAAATAAAAATGTTGGAATCTTATGGTAAAAATGCTTATACTCAAGACACAAAGTCATTAATTTCCATAGCACTTATGTGTAGCAGGATAATGATCTGAAATGATTCCACATGCATCAGGGTGATGCTGTCAGCCCATGGTTCATATAATGCATGGTGTGCTAAAAAAATAGAAGTGATCTCTGCCCCCCCTCCCCCCAATTCAGTTTTTAAACAAGTCATCCAAACTTTGTGAAATTTGGTATAAACATTATAGCACAGCGTGCCACCCCAATGCTGCACCTCCCAATTTCCTATGATCTGTACCAACATGGTTAAGATGCAGAAGTCTGAAACAGATGGAACACTAGTACCATATAATTTACAATCTTGAAACAATGCGTGGTAATAAGCCTGAAAAACATGCAAGTCTGCTGAAGGTAATTTTGTAAGATGTAGAGAAACACCATGGAACCTGCTGAAAAACTTCTGTTTAACTGGTTGGTTGGAACCACTGGCACTAGGTATGTGAAATCTGGTATGGAAATAGAACATAAACATACCAACATACTTAGGTATGCAATATTGTTCAGTGAACAAATACAAATATAGAAATGATGCAAAACTTAAATGTTATTAAAAGAGTCTCTTCTTTAGGGAAAGGGTACTGGGGGGGGGGGGGGGGTTTAAAAAAAAAAAGGGGAAAAAAAAAAAAAAAGAGAAAAAAATAATTTTTATTAAAAAAGATTTTTTTTGGAGGAAGAGGGGGGGGGGGGGGGGGGGGGGTTTATAAAACAAACGATGGTAAAAATAGAGAACTGACCAAATTTGAACTACACTTGTACAAGTTGTGCAGCACAACTTTATGAAAATAATACTCATAAACATTCCTCTCTCTCCAGCATCAACATATTCCAAAAGCAGTAATTAGTTCCAGCTGTGATACCTACCTACTAAAATATCATTCAAATTGCAAGTATGTAACATTCTTTCACTAGATTTGTTTCAGTCACTACAACACAGTTTGTTTTGAGGTACAGGTATTTCCAAACTTCTTGGGTCTCACAGCATTTACAGCATTGTAATAAAATCATGTATGCTATGTTGCCAAAGGCCCACCTATGTTCTGGCTTTCATGTCATGAATACAATGATAAAAACCTACGACTGTCGACCTAGTGATACAATACTACAGACAGGGCTACTGCCGTCTGTTTAACTACTGTTTCAACTATCACCCACATTTGAATGTTCTGTGGAAGTGCATGCAAGAACAGTTTCTCATGTGGATAAGGCTATGATTTTAGTTTTAAATCTATTATATAACAATATCTATGCATTTCTGTGCTGACTGGTACAGAAATTAAACTGTAACAAAATACCAAATTCATTAAGGGTACTGAATAAAATGTAACAACTCTTTCAAATGCTTTAATGCAAGTTCTGTTTAGTAAGAATAAATAAAATAGGGAGATCTTTAACCAGAGAACCTTGTGGTTTATGGTAAGTCATTGAAATGCATTAACCACACCTTTACATGTTACGAATACTTACCGTCAAAATCATACAGTGGTTCTCCTTCACAGCTCCACAACACCCAAAGAAAGATACAATGAACACAATGACACCAACAGCAATGAGCAATGCTGGTGCTGAGAAGAATCTGTCATCCAACAAGAAACTATAGTCTTTATACACCCCCTGAATTACTGCTCCAACAATGAGAAGTACAATACCCGTGACCTGCAACAAAATTATAATGACTTATGAGAAAGACAAATGAAACAGCTTCAAAATTTGTACTCTCTGCCTAGTATGATCACAATGCTCAAATTAAGACCTGGTGGGCAATACATGACATAAATGGACAAAATGCATACAGAACTGACATATGAACAGGTATGAATTTAAGAATTCAAGATCAAGAACCAAATGGAACATATGGAGCCTTTTCTTACTAACATATATGAATTTGGCATTTCAGCTACCCAGGTCTATATATATATATATATATATACACACACACACACACAGCATATACATACTTTTTTTTTGTTACCAGTACATTCCATGGTATGTTCTAGGGCCTTGTAATATGACAGATCGATCAAATGTAAATAAAATTTAATCATTATAATGGAAAAATAGTGTCAGGACTGATGAAGAACCTGGTCACAGTGATCATCATTGCTGCATACCAATTGATAAAGCTGTGCATTCCATAGAGCTTGGTAATGCTCAGCCCACATTAAAAAATTCTCTGCACTACAGTTACATTACAGGAAGCACAAAATTTTTCAGAAGCTCACCTGACACTCGAACTATGCTGACTACATACAACTGAAGAGAAGTGAATTTGGTACATTCTGTCACTTTGTGGTAGAAAGCCATCTCATGAGCTAATTTGCCCTCTGCAGACAAAACCATCAGTGTGTTCCCTACTGTCATCATTGAGTGTGAGGTCTCTTTTCAACAAAGTTCAATTTTGCGAGGGAAAAAACCTGTTGCGCAGTTACTCACAGGATCCAGAAAGTATACTCTTTTAAGTGATGTATATAATTAAAAAAAAAAAAAAAATAAGTCTGTACCCTGACAATGAATCTCCTGAACTCGGTGCTTTCTACAAGATATGTTAATAGCAGCCATTCATATGTCACTGACAGCCCTGCAATCATGGTGATGTTTTTACAACAGTTTCAAATTTTCCCATCGATATTGGTCCACATAAAATCCCCTTATGTGTATGGAGTGTCTATAAGATGCCTTTAATGTTGAAGCTGGTGAACAATTAGCACTTGAAGAACAAACCCAATTCTTTTACAATGTTATCTAAACTTGACTTAAGATTAATTATTAAGCCTCTGTACTGAAGTAAACACGAAAATATGCTGGCACTTGATGCAGTACAAAGCTACACTTCACACACCTAGTGATTCCATACATGTATTTGCTGATGCATTTGTGGACTGGTTAAATCAAGGATTGTGGCCCCACACACACTAATGAAACCCTTGTGCCTCCTATTCATTCTGCACACCAAAATACAGTGTACATGCATCCACATTTACTATTGGGATTGCAAACAAACTATTCAACAGGAAAGTTCTCTTATTCCAAGGCAACACTATCTTGTTTATTTTTTTCCAAGATGCAAGACCTGCAAAGAAATGGGACAGCACACTACTTTAAACTAAAGTAGGAGTGACTCAATTACTATACCAACCACTGCACATATATAGGTTTATAAAATTTACACATTAAAACATTAAAAATGCCCCAACATGTTTTGGTCCTAGGATCATCATCAGGGAGCTATATCGTCCTTGCTAAAGTTACACTGTCACATTAATCTCACTATTCCAGTTGGGTATTGTGGCAGCATGCCTGTAATACACAATGCCACAATACCCAACTGGAATAGTGTAAGTAATGTTACTTTTAACAGTGTAACTTTAGCAAGGATGATACAGCTCCCTGATGATGGTCCTAGGACGGAAACATGTCGAAGCGTTTTTAATGTTCTAATGCGTAAATTTTATAAATTTATATCTGTGCAGTGGTTGGTATAGTAATTGAGTGATTTGACAACATGCACGGTATAACAACGAAAATAGGGTAGGAGTGCTTGAATTGGATCAGAAAGCACCATAACAGCATTCCAAGTTGATAACAAATATCTGAAGTTTTTCGGCTAATAAAACTGCAGTAAATTAACGCTTTAAACAAAATTTCTCCCTACTACTCCAGCTACTAGCATTATTCAATTTCAGCACTATTGATAAGTTAACACTGTAAAAGGGAAAATGAGCAGTGGATACTCTGCTTCTTCACTGCTCTCCAGAAAGCTTGCCCAAACACCATCCAGGGCCCAAAATTATGACATAACAGACCTAGTATAAATACACGAAGGAAACAAACGGAAGAAAATAAGGAATAAAATTAAATTACCAAATATTTGGCATGGGTACTTTAAAATTTGAATTGTAACACTAAGGCAATGTTTACTACAAAACTACACAGAAAATGCCCATGCACAGGACGGAAGACAGAGATGAAATTGTGAGCAACAGGTCAGGTAACACGCCTCTTTTAATTAAAGAATAACACACCTCACATACTGCGTTTGAAATCAGTCATTAATATGTTCAAATTACGAAGCGGAACTAATCATATACGACTAATACATACGACACACACGTATAATAAAAGTGACATTGGGTTAACAAAAAACAAAAATTTAGGCTCGTAACCTTCAAGAGTGTAACACAAAAATCATAGTGTTCATTCCCACAATAATGCGCCATACACCAAGACTATCATTTGAAAGACTCGCCGAAACGTATGTCCAGTTACGGCATAATACCAAACACTCACCACAAATACAAGGTTGAAAATAAAAAGAAGATACTTTATACATGTTGAACCACCACTTAGATTCATTTTTTTGCTTATACACTCAGACTCCACGCACCACCAAACTTCCCACGACCACAATTAACGCCCTTAACGATAACACGGTGCGTCAACCATTCGAAACACTACAGATCTAGTATCACAAAACAATCATGTGACCACGCATCACACATGTGACCGCCGAGTAGACACGTGGCAGACTTCAACAGACCGTCAGCCGAGAAAGGTCATCCGTGGTATACGCTACCGACCATGACAGAATTGTCACGGTGCTTCAACCGACCGGCGACCGAGAAAGGTCATCCGTGGTATACTCTACCGACCATGACTATTGTCATGTCTGCTAGTACCAGGACGGAAACAGCATTAGCGACCATCGCGCCACTGTGGTACTAACACGATCAATATGGCGGCGCGTCAGTAGGAACTAGTTATTAATCTGTGAGTAGGTCCTTGAAATGTAACCTTCAACATTGCAAAAGTTGCTACATTAGTTATCAAACCGTGAGTCGCCGCCCACCGTCACGATTCCTTTTGAAGGCTTAAGCATGGTATCCAGTGTGCCATAATGCTTATTTTTCTTATCAGTGGCACAAGCCATCAAGAACTGTCCCCAATACTGATTTCCTGTTCCTTAAATTGTTAATACTTAGACGGTAATTGTAGAATGAACAATTTTAAACATATGTTATCTTTTCAAAACATTTAAAATTGTTTAAAAATTGGCCAGGATTTTGTAATCTGCTTTAAAGATTTGAGCCATACAAAAACCAAAATGATTACAGCATGAGGCAAAAAATTATTAAATAATGTCTTTATTAAATTTTCATGCCAGATGAAAGTATAACATCTGACTTGTTCTTAAACATACCCAACATGTATGCTACTCTTTGAATTTTATAAGCCACAGAAAATGCATTTATTCTGTTACAACAGTATACATACCATTTCTCTTATTAAAAAGTGGCTATAATGATAGTAATCTTTGGATTAAATGCAAAAACACAATTTACAATATAACAAAATTATTACAAAAAGGCTTAATCATGAACATTTGTCGACACAAATTATATATATACACAATATGAAATTGGTGTATTTTGTCAAATGACCAAGGTAACTGAATTTACCTGCATATTCTCACTTTGAGGATGTCTGAATATGTCACATTCACACAGACTATGCAGGCACAGAAGTTGCTTAGATATCTGGCAGGAAATAAATATATTGCAATTCACACGGCAACTTATGCATGGAATATCCGAACAACACGAATAACAAATTGGCGGCAAATGGGGCATTCACTGAGTTGCTTTCCACATGCCATACATGTTGCCAGGTGGCCACACTCCAAGATTACACATTCCACAGGTGCATCCATGCAGATTTTACAAAGCTGATCCATATTCATGGTGTCCAACCCTGTTTCCAAGAAAGAGACACATATAAATATATCAATATAATGCTCATTAACCCACCCATGATTAGAATGGTGATCCCTGTAACTTAAGATCCTACATAAATTAATAAATTTTCCACGCTTGTCCCTTTCTTCGTGTAAGTCACTTGATGACAGTCAGTGCCAAAAAGGTGAATAATGACAAATTTACAAGCACATGGAAACCAGCAATCATTCTGTGATTTGAGGAACCGTATGATGGAGGAACTCAAGAACATAAAACCTCAATCAGCTGATGACACAATGATTCAAATGTGGCAGCCTATAGCACTACTACTACAACAATCCATTCAGTCCTGCATCATATATCAGAAGTGTAATTACAGAAAATACAGGCCACATATTAAGCTTCATATTAACACTATACACATTACAAAAAACAATAATGTAAGTTACAATTGTTAAACTCCATACACATCGTAATGTATTGTCATTCATATCGCAAGTGGGGACAATTTCAACAAGTAAATGTTCTACACTACACCTGTACAAAATGCCAAGACAAGGCATAAATTGAATGATTAGTGAGGGAATAAATATAATGGATTTATCTTGATGCAAAGTACCAGACACTGTTGAACTTGCTCCCTGCAAACTCCCATCTGAGATGCAGTGAAAGAATTTATATCTAATCTTTATCACACTCTTAAAATACTCACGCCAGTGGACGACCTACTCTGTTGATTTTCAAATGGCCTTGTGGCACCATGAATATTTTAATTCCACCTTCTGTTAACCCTTCAGCGTGGAGTGACAAGCACTGCTCATCATGGTGCACGCTCTTACTCATTCGTCTATATCTCGAAAACATAGGGAGCAAATGTAACCAGGCTGCTTCGTGCTTGTTCGTGAAGGAGTTGGCTCTCTTATGGTGTGGGAGATAGTTACTAGAAATAATTTCTTCATATTTTTCTCAGCTCTCGAATTTTGGGTTTTCTTTTTGCAGTCGTGGAGTGATGCGACTGCTCGTCATGTTGCACGCTCTCACTGGTCTATATCTCGATACCAAAGCGAGAAAATGTAATCGGGCTGCTTTGTGCTTGTTCTTGAAGGAGCTGGCCCTCTTATGGTGTGGGAGACAGTTACTAGATATTATTTCTTCATTTTTTTCTCTGCTCTCGAAGTTTGCGCTTTCTTTTTACAGTCCCTAATTTCACAGACGGTTTTATGCGTCCCTCTAACAGTCAAATGAAACAGGAAACGAATGTTATCACTATCGTCACGTACCTGAGCTATGTAGCTTTGAAATGGTGTATGACATCACCCTCATATATCAATAGACTGTTTGTTCCTTCACCGCTGTTTTCGGCTCTGGATTTCAATTGAAGCTGCAGTCTGTTGCAATGATGGCCTCAAGTAGGAAGTGTTTGTTGGAGGATGAGACTGAACAAAGTTTGCTAGGGGAACTTACAGCTTCTGATCAGAGTAGCTGTAGTGACGATGATGACTCAAGTGAGACCAATGATTTGACTGTAGTTGAGGTAACTGGTTCGGAATGTAGTGATAGTGAAAGTGACGATGTGCAATGTGCTACTGCATCCAGTGCGCCTACTGCTTTGAGTGCTACATTTACGTGGGAGGACA
>Ga0131853_10005389_pt1 | contig 23053 bp, 11 predicted proteins | sample TergutLab28metaG_FD_92764 | JGI IMG/M metagenome (GOLD analysis project Ga0131853, IMG submission 92764) | Labiotermes labralis P1 segment gut microbial communities from Petit-Saut dam, French Guiana - Lab288 P1 (version 2) (version 2) | ecosystem: Host-associated > Arthropoda: Insects >...
GACTGGGCTGGCACAGGATAGAGACAGGTGGCGGACGCTTGTGAGTGCGGTAATGAACCTTCGGGTTCCGTGAAATGCGGGGAATTTCTTGACTAGCTGCAAACCAGTTAGCTTCTCAAGAAGCACTCTGCATCATGGAGTAAGTAAGTAAGTAAGTAAGTAAGTGAGTACCTAATACTGTAAGGGTCATATCAAGATGGAAGGTAAGTTGAATGGGGCATTAAGCATGCATTGAAAAGACAATAAATACAAAATAGTAGTGAGGAGACCTTGATTGACAGTGGCCAATTGAGATGCTTCGGCATAGATTTGGGATGATATTAAAGTGCATCTTACAAAAAGTACGGCGTAACGATGTGGTTTGCGTTTATCCGGCTAGGAAAGGGTGGCTCTAATGAAGTTTAAAGTTTATTGTTTCGTGATTAGATGTGCTACTTTTAGCTTATGAAGGAAGGTTTTTTTGCAAGTAAATAGTTTTTGGCAATAAATCCATTCAACGTAAATAGAAAATAATTCAGGCCTGTATGTTATTTAAATTGAATACTCTTTTTAGGACTGGTGAACGTTTCAAATCAAGTAACAAAGGCGGAAGTTTCTGCAGAGAATATCTTTCACTCCAACTTTGTTATAAAATAGTATAAACAACCAACTAGATGCGACAATAGCAGTTTATTAGTAATTTCAATCAGCTCAACATGTTTCGGGCGATAATTTTGCCCATTCTCAGGAGCGATAGACAGCGTTTACAGCTTGCGGTATAATGCACTGTAAAGACGGATTGTATAATTAATAGTCTAAAAACAAGTGAGCGGTATTCATAATACATAAGGTTACAAACAATGATACAGATCAATTATAACATTTTAAATGACATAAAATTCATGTTTTGGTGATAAAACGTGTGTAAACCGCAATAAGTTTGTATCGCGGCTAAAATGCGAATTAAGAGTTGCTAATTACAAGGTTTCTGGTGACAATATTAATGAAGGTTACGGAAAATAACATGAATTTTATGTCATTTAAAATGTTATAATTGATCTGTATCATTGTTTGTAACCATATGTATTATGAATACCGCTCACTTGTTTTTAGACTATTAATTATACAATCCGTCTTTACAGTGCATTATACCGCAAGCTGTAAACGCTGTCTATCGCTCCTGAGGATGGGCAAAATTATCGCCCGAAACATGTTGAGCTGATTGAAATTATTAATAAATTGCTATTGTTGCATCTAGTTGGTTGTTTATACTATTTTATCAGAGATTCACGGTCACACAAACATCAAATTCGTTACAAAAATTGAGATAGCGGAATGTTAGTGACCGCAGGGTGTCTGAATATGGTGGTGAGGAGAAGAATTCTTATCGTACTTAAACACTGAATTCAGTATGAGGGTAAATTATACGATATAAAACACAGGCCATGACTTCAACATAGTGCGATTTTAAAGATAATGTTTGTGTTTGACTGGCTGATATAAATCCCTGTACTTCATAACCTCTCATGTTTCAGTCTTTGGATCTGAGATTCCTCCCTCCTAAGAACTCTTTATCCAGCCACCCACTTGTTTGCATCCCACTGTGTGTTACGTTTGCATTCATGCGTGCTACAGAAAACATTGTGCGTTTGATCGGCAGGATGAATTGTATGATTACACAACTGCCTCATGGTTTATAGATGTTCACTTCTCTCTTTGTGTCAACTAAGACTTTTCTGCTAGGGTACTGTTAAAGGGGAGGGGATCCGTGTTAGATGGATTAAATCTGTATATTCATGAACTGGGAAAATAACCTACCATATACACAGAACCACTGTATATGTCAGTGGTGACAAACTGGGTCATATGAGCCAAACGTGGCGCTGTGTTTTGTGGTACTGGTCTTATCCACGGAACTTTGCCTGGAATTAATATTATGCTTGTATCTGTGTTATGATGCATCACTAGTCGATATGTATCAGTGAGATTTATGTTTGCATGACCAAATTTATATTGTCGCACTATATTTCTTTATGGTTTAATGTAATAACGTTCTATCTAGGCTTAGACTGCAAGTAGTCTGTTGTGAATGTATATTCCTACCAAAACTTTGGACATGTTTCTTGTTTCATTATGTTGAGTTTGTGTTTCAGCTCGTTTATGTTGAGGTAATTGCACTGACAAGAGGCACATTGGCCTGGTGGAAGTTACTCGTTACCTAATTCCCATTTAACTGACTAAAATATTATTCAGAGTACCTTTAAAAACTTTTATCTACAGAAATGGATGTGCTAAGGAGGTCAGCAAGAAAATCAAAGATGGAAAGAATAAAAAATGAACATATAAAGGAAATAATGGGAGTGAAATGGAAGTCGGACATCATAGATATCATAGAGCAGAAAAGACTACAATGGTATGGCCACGTCAAAAGGATGCCAGAGGAGAGAATACCAAAATTAATTGTGGATTGGATACCACGGGAGAGAAGGAAAAGAGGACGTCCAAGAAAAACGTGGATAGAAGGAGTACAAGCAGCCATGACAACAAGAAATTTAGAACCAGATCAATGGAGAAACAGAGAGGGATGGCGTTTGGTTTGCGGAAGGCGGCGACAAATGTTTAAAAAAGCCGGACAGATAGATAGATAGACCTTTAAAGACGCTTTGTTTTAAAACTTTTAGGGCCTAGCATTGGCTTTTGGCAAGTGGGGCGTAATACCAATAGCTGACGAATAATTTACTGTCGATAGAAGGAACAGGTTCTCTCGCAGTAAATCTCTGTAGTACGGCAGTAGTACTTCAACTGTGTTCCATATAACTAAGAGTTTAGAGAGATAATAGTTAATCTTTAGCCTAGATTTATAAACCCTTAAATTGTTTTTAGAACTTGAATAGTGCCCATGCCATGTTCAACAAAGTAAATCACAAATATATCTCATATTTGAAAACTTCGTGGTCAAAATTTTTGTTTAACACACAAAAGGAACTTACGTAAATTTCTTAAGTTCATATTTAGTATGAAATAGGCTAGTCAACACCGATAGGGGATAACGGATTGACACTAATTTGTCTTAAAGTACTTGTATTTGTTAAAAGTACGTTACTTTTATCAATAAAATAGCAATACACGTTTTTATAGGATTTTATCCCGTTTTGTGTACGGATAATTAGGAAGGACCAGTTAAGGTAGGAAGCGTGAATATCGTTTTAATAATTTCATGTCTTTTGGCAGGACCATTTAAACTCATATCAATCCCGGTTGCCGCAGCATCTGGCACAGTCTCTACTTTGGGGTCGTCAGTTGCAGTCCTTTCGTGGCTTGGGTGGAGGAATTCTTCCTCCTGTGGACTTCTAAAGTCTGTGTAAACTACCAGGGTTAGACGAGACCAGGGCTGCAGTTTTTCTCTAGCGCCAGCCGGGGATTAACCCCATAGTTTTAAATCCGGAAATTATTCGCATATTCCATATGAAGTACAGCTGCAATTACCGACCAAAGTATATGTTCATATGATGTTATGTCTGATGTGTAGGATACGAGATTTACAAGGCGGTCAGGATTATTTTGTGGCATCATGTAGACTGGTATATTTGCACCAGCGCGTCGAAGGAATACACTGCCCCATTTCTTCACTGCTGTATATTCATCCCAGACGTAGGTAGGTATCTAAGGGACTGCACAGCATCATAAGTGAAAAGACGATAGAAATTTTTTATTTAGGATTTTTGCAATAACATTAAGAAAATTTTCTTTCATTTAAGTTTTATATAAAATTTAATTTCCAACTTCACAGAGAATGCAAACTGTCTTTCACATCGTTATTAGACCTTGCAAATTTATGAAGTTCTTGTCTAAAAAATGTTCCTTCAATACACTATAATGATTTTAAAAAGTTCTTTTAAAATCAAACTATATTTCAACGTATTTCGGCTTACAAATTGAACTTTCCGTGATCATGGAGGTGGCCCCCCTACGAAAAATGTTGGAATAGAGTTTGATTTTATAAGAACTTTTTAAAATCTTCATATTGTGCGCATTGTTGGAACAATTTTTAGACAATAGCGACTTGTTTTCTTCAGACAGACCAGATGGTTAGGGGAACAATCGGTGTTTATTTTGATAATTTTGCAAAGCGCGTAAATATACTGTGTGGGGAAAATTTCGAGTTTCTTATTGTTACAGCAGGTGGCACAAATACTTACCGCCGGGCTTTAAAATTTAGTAGGGTTTGTAGGATTTGCTTGGCTTATAGAGTGGTTGGATGAAGAGTGGGTATCAACTATGTCTTTTACCTTGGTATCAACAGTTTGTTTTGAAGATCAAGGGGAAGTGCCTCGGAGACCCAGGTTTTTCTTGTTGCCTGGACACCCTTGACTCATGCTATAAGTTCTAAGCTATTGATTTACGTAGTTGGGATTCTGATTTGAAGTCAGACAAACGCGAAGTGAATGGGAGAAGGTTTGTATATATGTTTCATCAAGCTTTTCCACCCTACCGAACCATATAGAATTATTTCATTTCTGTCTTGCTTCCTCGTCAGGAGCTGCATGTGTATTCGTGTGTTTTCCCTCTCCTCAATCTGTCGAACTGACTTCAATCAGGATGGAGGCAGCGACAGAGAGGGCTGTACGTAACATGATGCATCCCGCCCTGTCGGTCAGCCCGAAACCGTTGGCCCTCGCGAATTATGCACGAAACATATCGTGCTCTGGTAGCAGAATCCCACCGTTTGGGTATTGAACACTGGCACTAATGTGCTGGCTGGTAATTGGGTTGTTTTTTTTTTCTAATGATCGCATTTTTACCTTTGTTCGCCAATTCTGTAATACGTTGCAGTCACGTGTACATTTTCCATTCTCATACACTAGCGTATTTTATGGCTTAGGATGTAACAGGGGTTTCCATTTTATTTATCACCAAGTCTTTTATCTTTGTTCGTTTTCTTAGTTTCTTTAATTGCGCTGTTTCAAATGTCGAATAGATAAATTTGATGGGAAGGAAAAAACTGTGCTAAAAATTCTGACCAAGTGTAAGGTATTATCTGAAGGGACTGAGAAAAACAACGGAAATTCTGTCAGGCTAGCAGCCTTTCGGCCTTCAGTCTGACAGTGTTGTCCACTCAGGCATTACGATTATCGTCCCTTTTTCTAGACCACTTTTAGCGGAAATTCCTCTTACTCAGACCCGCTTGGAACTTAGCCAAAACATATGCTTTTTCCTCCGATTTGTGCAGTTTTCTTAGGCGAGTTGTAAGATAGTACCCATCCCTGCATTGGACCGGAATAGCTGAGTCGGTAAACCGACTCGCTACGGACTGGACGGTCCGAGGATCGAATCCCGGTGAGGGCGACATTTTCCGCACCCGTCCAGAACGGCCCCGGGAATCCACCCAGCCCCCTGTACAATGGGTACCGGGTCTTTCTGGGGGTAAAGCGGCTGGGGTGTGGCGTTCACCACCCACCCCATCTAGTACCAAGGTTAAAGAAAGTGTAGAGCTATACCTCTAAACGCTCTCTGGGTCATCGTGCCCTAATCTAGGGTAAATCTTACCTGTACCTTACCGCAACACTAAGTGACAACTCTGAACTATACTCGTACAACGTTGTTCATTTCCATTTATTTTTAATATTGAAAGTATGAGAACTTGATAACGTTTGTCCCTATAACCTAACACTCTACTTTTTATGTAAACAATGTTAAATTCAGAGCCATGTGGACTGCGTTTTAGCCTGTTTCATACAATATTTATCGCTGTGATTTACCCATTGTCGTAGATTTCCTCTTTTGAACTTCTTAACTCTTTATTATTCCAGCTCTCTTTTTTATTTCCTTTCTTCATTCTCTATACACTTTCCTCTTAACCAGTTTTCTGTCATTCCGGGATCACCTTTCTGTTTTTCAATTATTGCAGAACGAAATAATTACTCCACCCTCTTCTACCCATTCAGTATATTCATACTACCACATCATTAGCCGGATAGCTCAGTCAGTATAGTGATGATCCTGTTGTAGGTATTGGAGGATCTACTTTCGATTCCCGAAGGAGGTCAAAATATATTCTTCGCTGAGTCTTTGGCCCATTTCATATTAAATTTGGAACCGTGGTCTCTTTACCCGAAATAAGACGGTAGCGGTGTCACGTCAGAAATTCACTTCCAACTCAAAATAAATAATTGCAAGTATGAGACGGAGGATTCTCTTTTCTGACATTCCACTATCTAATCGTGTTGCGGACAGCCAAGAGAGAAAAGTGCAGGAAGTGAACATGTGGAATTGTAGACCATATTTAAATTTCATTTTGCTTTGCTTCTTCAGATAATGTGATTGGTACAATAGAATTCGTTTGTTGATTGAAAGGAGAAGGCTCTCGCTGGGCATTTGTTTATAGCTAGATACACAAAGGCAATCACCTCTTACTGTGCAGAGGCGGGGGAAATTAGAACGGGAGTGGTAGTGTCCCGCGGGACTTTTGAAGGGACCATGAAAAGGATGTCTTGTGAATGGAAGTCGCATGATTATAGGACATCTCTAGGTCTAGTCGAATTGTACAAAAGGCTTGGAGATACTGCCGAGGGACAGCATGAGATTAAATCCTGACTCGGAAATAAACAAAGGTTAACCGTGCGGGAGATGAGGATTGGAAAGTCACCGGTTGCTATATCGAACAGAGTAGAAGCTGTTTCTTTGAGTTAATGCCTTCAATGGGCGTGTCCCTCCCACAGAAGTATAGAAGTTGTTTCCGAAAGCATTGAAGCTCTTTTTTGTTTTAATGTGTATTGGACCTTGCATCGTTGTGATAACTGAAGAATAAGAATTAACTAGATGCTACTTATTGTTTTGTTATACTTATGATATGCTCAACATGTTTCGGGCACTTCTATGCCCATCATCAGGAGCTCACGACTATAATGCTGATTACCACACGGGCCGTCCGGTTCTTGGGTTGCTGTTGGTTGGAAATTAGGTTCAGGCAGGCTAGATAAGTGTCCGGATTACAGGCTATATCCTGCAACCCGGACACTACTCCAGCCTAAATGCACCCAACTTCCAACCGACAGCAACCCAAGAACCGGACGGCCCATGTGGTAATCCGCATTATAGTAGTGAGCTCCTGATGATGGGCATAGAAGTGCCCGAAACATGTTGAGCATATCATAAGTATAACAAAACAATAAGTAGCATCTAGTTAATTCTTATTCTTCAGTTATCATTGCAGCTCTGTTAATCCATATCGATTAAGGCCAATATCGCTGCCACTTAACAATTAGGCTGATGGCGTCGCTAATTACAGACGTCAACGAATTTCTTTTTTTTTTTATTTTCAAAGAGGCTAAATAATTCCGGAGTCATAAATAATTGTCAAAGTAAACAAATATATTTCTGTTCAGAGTCACATTTTAAATAAAATTTGAGGCTAAAGGAATATACCCTTTGCTTTCTTACTGTCTTACTTCTTGGCCCTACGGCCATCCGACAGCCTTGGCCTTCTTAATTACAGACGCCTGTTTTTACCTGTCGACCATCTCTTGAACGTCATCACCCGTAAATCCTTCTACGTATACACCATCCAGTTATCTCAACCTATGTCTTCCTGCTCTTCTACTTCCCTGCGGTTTACTCTCATATACTTTCTTAACTGTCCTTATCTGATCCATTCTTACTACATATCCATTTCATTCCAATCTTTTCTTTTTCTATCTGCTACTATGTCTAGGTCTTTATATAGCTCCCTCAATTCCTGATTAGATCTTTTTCTCCATATTCCTTGCTCTACCACTGTTCCATGTATCCTTCTTAATATCATCCTTTCTCATGTACCCAGTCTTGTCATATCCATCTCAGCCATAGCCCATATTTCACTCCCACACACTACAACTGGTTTCACCATCATTTTATATATCTTAATTTTAATTGCTTTACTCCATTACACCTCTGCCAGTAATTAAAACTTGTTAGTAAACGTAAATATTGTTTAAGGTCTTTTGTATTTTAATTCACATATTTGTTCCCTTGGCCAAACCAGTGGTGGCCTCTAATAAATAAGGTAATAAGGCGGATAATTTGTTGAGCAGCCGCTCGAATGATTCTTCTCAAGAAGGTCTCTGATTTACGTATAGTTGCTGTAGATCGTTCACTCTGGTAATGTACTGTGCTTTACAAGCCAAGCCTACATTAAAACTGAAATCATAAATGTAAATTAAGTGCTTGTTAGTGCGCTGGAGTTGCAAGTATCGACGAATAGCTCTTCTTACGTAGAATGGCGAAATAAAATGCTCTTGGGCCTGCACAAAAGAGCTGTTTCTTTGTGTGAATGCGTAAGTGCGTGACTGAGGGTTTGTGTAAAATTTTTTTTCGACTGTCATTGAAAATGGTAACCTTGATTTGCGAATCCGCCCCTTCTTCTAAGGCCGGTAAGAGAAAAGTACATCACCATTAAGGCGCTTGTGGGGAGTGGAGGTAACGTTCCACATAGTCCTAACTGGGCCCTAGTAGGAGATAGGTGATTAGCTTCACGCCTCGACTCCATCCCTGCGGATAGAAAGCTTATAAGCTAGCTACTGTGTATGCGTTTTTATGCTATCGTGAGATGAAGACAAAGAGAAATATCCTTACCCAGTAGGAGAATCGAAAATCGTTCATCCGAACTATTTTAATCGTCATCTCAGGGGCCATATCAAGAAATATATCGTCCCCCAGATTATGGTACAATTCTGCATAACCTAACCTTAAAAAGAATTCAAATAATTGACAGAGGTACGAAGCGTGTCGAAAATGCTGAGAGCAGCGCTTAGGAACTGAGCTTCGAATTCATTTCATTAAGAAAGAAAATGAGAATTTCAGGACATTACACGTCAATGACAAAATTTCCCACACTTTTATTTCCATTCCTGAGTTCGCTGAACATGAGAAGTGCAAAATACATTTGACGCTTCAGAGGCTACGATTAACCTGATGAACGCAAAGGTACCTATTCAGCAGATGCCAAACAGTAAACACTCCGTCTCGGTTAAAGAATCAGTGAGTCATTTCTGGGTAAGAGAATAAACCGTGTCTTTTTCTGAAATCTGTAGAAAGCTATCCCATTACAAGCCTGGACCAGCCCCTTAAAATTCCACGACTTCGAGTTCCCTAGAATCTTTGGACAAAAGTCGTCAGCCCTACCAGCCGGCTGCCTTTACCTCCCCCCCCCCAAGAAATATTCCTGTTGTTCATTTCTATTAGGGGTTGAGTCGACCCCAGGGCCATAGAGCGGTCGGAAGAATTAAGTCAATGAAAAATGCCAATGAACCTGTAGGGGATCGAACCCGCGACCTTCCGGTTTGTGACGCAGTGCCTCAAGCCACTGCACCACCGCATAACCCATTGTGATATCTATACAACGCACAAATACACCGTGTGGGTAGAACGTGGGATTTTTGACTGGTAAACCTGATGGTACTTGTGTAACCAGACATTAAGGGTTAAAAAAAGTGGGTTGACATTTTAACGCTGAACGACTGTGTTGGGTTCCTCACGGGTGGAATCCAAACATTAGTCTCGCTATGTCGGAATGACAGGATAACATGTTACAAACACCGGGGAAGAAGGCGGTTGGGTGGAAACTGAAGTCACTACCGGAACCTTATGTGGAATGTTCTTCTTTTTGCTAAGCGAACATTTGAACTTACATACAGCTCAGGAAAATACGTTTCCGGTGTATTTTCGTTTGCATATTAATTCAGAACGATACAGGTGTGGACTAGAACAAAATCCCGACCTGAAGGTTTAGCATTCCTAACAACAAAAAACAGCAACAACAACAACAGCGGCAGCAGCAGCAACAGCAACAACAACAACAACAGCAACAGCAGCGGCAGCAGCAACAAGAACAACAGCAGCGGCAGCAGCAACAACAACAACAGTAGCAACAACACCAAGAACAACAGCAACAGCCACATCAGCAGCAGCAGCAGCAAAGACTGTGACTTGCTTCTTAGTCGAAATTCTTCATTAAAGTGGTTTGTGTCTTATTATTTCGGTGGTGTATGTGAGGGGACAAACCTTAATGAGAGCGAAGTGTAAGTGAGCCGCAGCACTGCGCAGACAGTCTGTAATGACCGATATAGGTCAGTGCAAAGCGACCGCTACACGTTTAAGTGACGTATCAAACATCGTTTTCGCATTAGTCTTTTTTATCGACTGTCTTCTGCGCTCCGAACATTTTGGAATTAATTATTTTCATATAAAAATAATGAAATTGCGAAAATACTAAAAATTTTTTAAAGAATTATTTAACCCTGAAAACGAGCATCATTGACCTCTAGCGGTGTACAGACAAATGGAGCCGATATGTCTTATTTTCATTTGCAACAAAAGTGGGCATGTATTGTGTTCAGGCTTGAAAGTTGTGTTTGCAGTGTGTGGTAAATAATCTCATTACTGTTCTTTAATTGTCAATATATATATATATATATATACCACAAACAGAGACAAAATACCAAATATTTTACGTGACTTTAATCATGTTTTTGAACTTAAGTGGTATGGAATAACATAACAGTGTTTATGATTATTTTTGATCTGAAGAAGTAAAGTGGGAGAGTCGCACTTGTGTTTATGAGGCTCCGAACGAGCTCAGAAGTGGACTGTTGTGGACAGAGTGATGATTATCGGATTTCGTGAACAGTGGGGAATTTGTTGGGGCGAAAGCAATTAGCGCTCTTCAAGAAGGAATCTGTTCTGTGTTTCTAGTGTTTATTTTTATTTCTGTGAGGTAGTGACAGTCAGGTGAAGACGAGAGTACAGCCAACTCCTGAAACATCGTATACTTTAAATACCTGAACTGATAATCTTCTCGCAATTTTTCGATCGCACTGAAAAGGCAACAAGGGATCCTGTTTGGAGGAGAATCGTAGATTTGTTTTGGATACGGAACTGGAACGCTGCAGCAAGGAAGCGGGAAGTTGGAGGAAGGTGATCGTGGAGGCCATGGCTCAAAAACGGTCTGAAGGCACATTAAAGAAGAAGAAGAAGAAGGAGAAGGAGAAGGAGAAGAGAAGAAGAAGAAAAGAAGAAGAAGAAAATCTTGGAGTAAAGAATGGACCACTGTTAAGAACATTATAGATTAATTTTAAGGTTTATTGAAATAATCCAAGGGACGGCGGTAGCACAGTGGTTAAGGTGATGTGCTACAAATCAGAAGGTCGCTGGTTCGATTCCAGATGGTGTCGTTGGAATTTTTCGTTGACATAATCCTTCCGATCACACAATGGCCCTGGGGTAGATTCAGCCTCTAACAGAAATGAGTAATGAGGAGTATTTCCTGGGGATAAAAGCGGCCGGTGCGTAAGGCTGACAACCCTACCACCATCCTGGGCCATTGTCACGTAATCTGAGAACCTAAACTTCCTGGAACCCTCTGGGCACCTCGGGCCTGTAATGGAACTGATTTTTAAAAATAATCCATTTAATTGTTTGAAACCTTTCCCCGTCGCTAATCAGACGCGGTTCCATTCTGACATATTTAATAGCTGAGTAACAAATGTATTGCCGAAATGCGGCTAATATATCTGAAAGATGGGGGTCCAACACAAAGAAGAACTGAGTAATGTGAAGATGGAAGCGTGCGGTGGGCTGATTTCTAGTCCGAAGAATGCTATTAAATGTCTAAACATCCATGATCTGAGAATTAGTTTTGAATCTGAAGAAGCTAAAAGGACAATTTGGTCTTGTTCTTACACGGAACGTAATTGAACCGTTCCAATATGTCCCGATTTGAAGACAGAATTGTTTTCTACGTCTCCGATATTAAGACTGCAATTTCAAATTCATTTGTGGCTATTGTTTGCGTTGGCTTTGCGTCAGTAAGAAAACCCGCTGGGCCTTTCTCCATCGGAGTCCTGCCGGTTGTCTGTAATAGATAAGGCGACATGACAGAGTCTGCAGCGTGATCTAATAATAATAGAAAAGGATCGATTCAGATAGAATAAAGAAGTTTAATGGATTGAAAATATTTATGTTCAAGTTGACGAATCTAAAATCCTGTAGCATGCTTGCAAGGCTCTACTGACGTCACGATTCCTGTTAGAGGATTCGTTTTGTAAGTCCGTTGTTACTGTGAGCTCACTGCCTGCTACACACTTCTTTCATGATGAGAACTACATAGTACACTCAAGGTTTTTATTATTCATCTGTTTGGCTGTGTTCCGTTTCATCTCGTCAATCACTCACACTTCTACAACCCTACCTGTTCTCCCCTCCACTGAATACACCCTCAAGCCCCGGGGCCAACCCCCTTTCTCGCCACAACCCCTCAGTTTAATCTCGCTAATGCACGGCCTCCTCTATATAAATCCACCGTTATTAAAACGGAGAATATCCATTTTATTAGGTCGAGGTTGGTTAGTCGGGACCAGAGCGCCTCGGGGTTGTCGGCCTGCAGAAAGACTCTCCGACCTGCTTTGTGGAACACACCAATTCACTTCTGACTCCTGAGGACCCTTTTTGTGTCCAAGTTTTCATTCATTTGGTTTAGTACTGTTGTATTTTTGAAATACCAGTTACCCTTCTACAGCTGTTTATGGAATGGGTCCTGTGACTTTTTAAATAAATATTAATTGCGGAACTTAAATTTTATAGGGATTGGATCCTTATATGGGGCTCAGTAACGGGGCGGTCCGTACCTTACACAGGATAACAAAACACATAAAGACGCTGTGTATAGTGTCCATCCCTAGCTGGATGAGAAACAATTTTCATGATATTCGAACATAAATGTGTGAGGTATGAGGCACGGAGAATCAGTTAAGACGGTGAAGAGAGTGGAATATGGCAAAATAAGGTTACGATCCTAGCCGCTGTCGTCTTCAGAAGGCTGGTCCTCCTGAGCCATAGGATACCGACCTATGCAACTGCTTTAAGAGAGGGATTCAAGTTCCCACGACGGAAAAAGATCTTTCAACTATAGAAATTATGCTTAATTATTTGGATTTTGTAAGGTTTGGTTGCCACGAACAACAGTCTGCTGGATTTTTTTTTAATACAAGAATTTGGTGTTGTCTTATTTGACGATGTAAATCCACTAGTGAAAATAGTTAATTACGACAGTCTTAACAGTAAGTTTTGGAAACGTTAGAAGACACTTAGTTTACATAAAATTCTGCCGTATCTTTCGAGACATACTTAGAAAGTATTTCGTAATTTTGTACAGTACCTGGTACTCACTGGCACTAGTTTATAAGAATTATGAATTGCACCTCATTTTCATAATTGCGATTTTTACATAAAGATTGTCATAAATTATTGTTAGTTATTGCTTTTGGTCTATCCTGATGCTAGGTTCTATTTATGCAGTTGCAGTTGCTAATTGGCCATTCTTCTGTTCGTTTAAAGTCCCCTAAGTCCGTCCCCATGTTATTTTTCACTGTATATGTGTAACTGAATACTTGTTACAAATCACGTTTTCTGGACACCCAGTCCCGATCGTTAGCTACTTCGTGTAGCAGTTGTATTGTGACTGGTTTGGATTTAATAGTTAAAAAAGTTGCGTGGCTGACGTCATCAAGACGTTTATACGAAGTTTCACGAAAAATTAAATTGGTGCACACTACATGCACACAGGGACAGGAAGTAATCAGAACGGAATAAGAAGAGTGAACAAATATTGAAACTGGTGAAGTGGTACGTTAAACAATTATGTAGTAGTCTAAAATCTTTGAGAGTGGTTTCTTGCAAGAGGTTCACCCTAGAACAGCCCACGAAGGCCCAGACGGGGAGCAGATGTATAGCTCTACTCTTCCTTCAACCTTGGCGCTAGATGAGGGTGGGTTATCAACGCCACGCCCCGGCCGCTTTACCTCCGGGAAAGACCCGATACCCATTGTATAGGAGGCTGGGTGGACCCCAGAGCCGGTCTGGACGGGTGAGGAACCCCGGACCGTCCAGTCCGTAGCTAGTCGCTATACCGACTGCGCTATCTCGGCCACCGGGGTCTTGTAAACAAGTACAAAATACACGTACGAAATTTCTGTAACTTTATGTATTTATTGGCACCATACGTACGTCTATTGCAGTCAAGAATTAACGTAAGAATCGCGCTTACTTTCATAGAAGCCCGTCATATTCACGACAATGGTTCCTTTAGGCTACCAGAATTTTGGTTTAGGATGATGATGTTTGTTAATATATTTGTTTAGTCATATATTCTTTTACATTACAAATAATTTACTACCTAAAACCGATAAGACTGCACAGCCCGTAACTCTTTTGATTTCTGACATTTGGACAATTATTCACGTTACTGAGTCGCAGATACATTAGCATAGAAACTGCACTGAAAGTTAAAATACGTTTAGCAGGCTAAAATACATAACTAAGATTGTGTTGTAATAGTTGATGTAATATGAAAACTAAAATTATAGCAAAGGAGAATGAAGCAAAGTGGTAAATGACGCTAATGTTATGTGGAAACTAAGGTATATATAAATTGGACGGAAATAAATAAGGAATGTTGTGAGGGGGAGGGGGAGGTGGAGGGGGAGGGGCACGAGAACGTTTAGTTTTCCATCATTCTGAGAGTTAGAGCAGCATGCACCTTACGACAGCGCTCGACTTTCAGACGACATGAGGGCTATAACTAGTGAAGAGTAAGAGCGACTCCATTCTCCAGTTCCAGTGATTCGAGTCACTCTAAGTGAAACACAGAGTCCAGTGAATTTAGTCACTATAGACTGTCTGGTAGTGCTGGTGACTCGTCCTACAGGATGAGGTCAGTTGAATCTCAACTGGGAATAACTCCCCTTTGTCCTTTTCTTAACTTTTTCTTCTTCCCTGCCTTCCTCATGAACACAGTTGCGTATTTATCCGTTAGACATCAAGTTGCAAGCAGTCGGTTCTCGTGTAAGCAGAAACGGTACGTGGAAACTGTTGCGTTTCCATGGTAACAGTGTGAGAGCAACATAATGCGCACACACAATTCTAATTCGTCACTTAGTGTTTATATATATGTGTGTGTGTGTGTGTGTGTACGTGCATTATTATGTGTAAGTACAGACATACATTCCTTCTGAAAGTCATGAGATTTAAGGGTAACCTGTTCTGCCTATAGCGTTTACGTCGTCCACAAATCCTTGAAAGCAAGTCTCCAGTTGTCTTGTTTTATGGCAGCGACGTTTTAGGATTTATTTCCGGAATGTGTCGAATACGCCGAATGTCCTATTCGGCAGACTTATTGAAACCCATCAGATTATTTCCACGTGGATGAAGATCTTCCCCTAAGTTTCAGTTTTGACTTCATTCAATTTTATTCGTAGTAACGAAGACTGCTTCCTGCTCTTCTTCCTAAATATTTAATCTGCAGCTTGTAGATTCAGTGTCCAGAATTGATGGTTGTAAAACGGAAGAGGAAGTAATTCTTTGTGCTCTTATAAATTTGAGCTTCTTGGACCGAGATTAAATTGTGCTATAACAGTTTTTTTTTTCAAGTTACAAGTGTATGTTACTTCCTGTGTATTAATCATTACAAGCTAGGTGTGTAAGCCTGACACTAACATTGCATTATCCTTTACAGCTTCATCTTCAATCTTTTTTTATCGTTTGTTAAGGATTAGGCCTTGTAGCCCTTACCTGTTCAGAGTTGTCTGAAGCTATGGATGTTTTTAGGCATTGGGTAATACATCTTGTACGGGGGGTGGGGGGAGCTTATCCCCTCGCGAGACATTCCTGTACAGGACAACAGAACACACAAAACGCGAACACGCACACTACATCAAGCCTCGAGCGGGAGTCCGTCTGGCGGTTACCTGTGTCCGAGCTATATTCACACCGGACAGCAGGGTCGCTGCCTTCTTTTGGTTAGGGGTACTTAGTAGTGTGTACGTAGATACACTTTTCTGTTTTATTCTTTCCTTCAGGGGTCGGCAATATTTGGTATTCTCCGAGTGCCACATTCGACTTTCAGTTGCATAACAGGGAGCACTTGTACAGGATACAGTGGTAAGAAGAGATATAGCACTGTCTAAAAACGAAATGAGAAATGGTGAGATAGCAGCAAACTCGTATATTTATTTCATATATGCACAAAGTTATTCACTTATTTGTTTCAAACATAACATTATGGGGAAATTTCGCGCCAGTCAGTGAATAGGATTGTTTAAGAAGTCATTGTTTTCCTTCATAGTTTGTTTCTGAGTTTGATTCTTCCTGACTGACTTGTGAATATCTTAATTGAAACCATAAGAAGAAATGAGTATTTTAACAAAAACGTGTTCGCCAGGAAGCAGGGATCAAAATTCACGCCTTCAAATTCGTCACTAGAAATTTTGTTTCGCAGTTTACGAGTAATTCTAAGTGCTGCCAAATTCTGTTAGCATTCTTGTCGCCAGAGTTTTGTTAGCATTGAAATGTTCGTATCCTCCCTTCTTACCCCAAAAGCTCTTGTGTATTTCCCTTAGAGAAAGCATCTTTTAAATTGTCATTGTTTTTACTTCAGTTATCGCCTTATTGCGTTTTGCACTGGAATATTATCAGTGCCAGTGGCAAAATGATTTTGGAACATTCGGTTGTCATTCGCCCTCGTGTGCAAGTCGCATTCAACAACTTTAAGTAAATAAGTTTTAGACACGTTGAGTGACGCCAACGAAATTATCTTTCAGCCTCTGCCACTCACTTGGTAATTTATTTGATTCGTAAACATTTTTTTAAGATGGAAAATCGTCATGGTTTTGTTCATTGGCATGATGATGCAACATGCTCGGTGTCGCTTCAAGAGCATTCACATCACAAAACGTGCCACACAGTAGCTTGTCTGTTCTTTTAACTTTCATATTCGGTTTATTAAGATAAGTTGTTTTGTACACAGTAATAGAGATAGGCAAGACTTTTCTTGTTCAGAAAACTGTGGTACAATTTTTGCCCTTTCCCGTCGTGAAACTGTCTACTCCACTTCGAGGCATCTCCCTACCAAGCAGAAGACAACGTCGAAATATTCCTATCCGACTTCGTCAGTAAATATCGAAGCTGTAGATGGTTCAAACCGTTCCATCGAGGTAGTCCACGTGTCAAATACCACAGCGTGCATAACTTTTTCATCTCAAATGACAGTATTTTGCAACAAAATGCCTCCTGATGATTACGGCGGTTAAACGGAGTCAGATTGAGAAGGTCTGCGTCAGTGAGGTTCTCGCACTTTCGTCCTACTACGCCGATCTTAATACCTATAAATATTTCTGCCACCATCGTATTCCACTTCTGTCAATTTTTGGCAGTATATTTCCAAAGAAACAAATATTTCCTCCATTAGTCAATAAGTGAAAACCGTTAACACAGTTAATTATTGGTATGTTGTTAACTGCAGTGTGTTTCGAAGCTAAAGGGTCATCATCAGGCTAATACTTGATAAACACTTAAAAAGAGATAAAATTGCGTGTTGTAACATGAGATCCCACTTTTTACAAATACATTATGTTTCATATTTGACATATTTTGCTTCTGTCATGAAATAAAACTGACGTTAAAGAATATATTTTAGCAAATGCAATTGTATATATTTTTAAGTGTTTTATCGGGTAAATAGCCTGATAATGACCCTTTCGAATCGAAAAGTTTTGCTGTAAAAATTACCAAAAATAAGACTGTGTTAACCTTTTTTACTTATTAACTAATAACACGAAAACGCTACAGGATGTCTATCTTAGAAAATATCCTCTACGTTTAAGAAGAAATATTTGTCATTTTTAGTGCCTTTTAATTTTCATCAACTGGCAAAGTATTCATAAACTTGAAAGTCACTACTAATAATTGGAAAAGTTACCATCAATTGCGCAGTGTGTGTGATTTCACCTCCTTCGTCCACTACGATGCGTAGGAATAAAATGATTTTGCCCGCAATTTAAGGTGTTCAAATTCATTCCCCGCCCCTTCCAGTTCTTGTAAACGACTCACACAAGTTCGGGCAGAGAGGATAACGTCTTGAAAACTTTTCTTCTTACCCGGACACATCTCTTCATGTACAGCTAACAATAACAACGCTTCATGAAGACGGATTCCATAAGGGGCCTACATTTGTGCAATTGAAATTGTGCTGTTTAAGGCTACATTAACTTCGTTTATGTATTTTTAAAATTTTTCCCATTTTTCGGTACACTAATCTAAACGTCTTCGGTGATGTCAGACGTCCGCGGGTCGCAAGGAATGGAAGCAGAGGCCTAGGGTTGCCGACCCCTGGTCTACTTCATTCCCTAGATTTAAAATACAGGTACTTCTAGAAATATGCAGAACAGGGTTCAGCTGTGTTACAATGAGAAGTATTCAGAATGCATTTAGTAAGTGAAAAGTCGTGTTTTGCAGGTTTAGATCAATGGCACCGTTCTCTTAGAACATTCTTGGTTCTGTTATATTTGTTATCGGCAAGCGTTCTCTAGTGTCATCAGCCGAACTGACAGTGTTCGGTTGAGCTGTGATTCAGCACATCATTGCTTTGGTATTGCTTGTATATCAACATCTATTTTAAATTATCAGGACCTTCAGATGTTAAGAAATTTTGATGCACACATATCACGAGATTTAAGGAATCATCTCATACTGCCAAGCATTTGGCATCTTAATTTAACGACAATTTAATGGGAATTGTCTTGATCTGAGGAACAGGACTCTATGATGTACTCGATGCTTCAGGAGTTGTCTGTCCCTGCGTCTTCAAATGAATGTATTATACCAACATAACTTTATTATTTTTTGTGTTATCATGATAAGAATCTAACACTTAATAAGTCCGGGTTTGATCCCCGGTGTCGCTACCATTTTTAAAATAAAATTACAGGAAGCAGTAATATAAGATCTGCTAGTATAGTTACAACTAGTCGCTTCAAGAGGTAGGAGAACCCACTTCCGAAACTTTGTGTTTATCAAACATGTCTCAAAATAGTACTGATATAATGAAAGGCCCTTTTTCACAAAACTTCACAAAATCCTATGGCATTCGAATTTTGAAGGTTCGTTGTGCATTTAAAAATATGGTGTGGAGACAAAACGTTACAAACGCCGATCCCACGGGCTTTATTATTCAATATGCGCAAGACCTTGAGCCTGCCGACAAATTGGATAATTGTCTCAAATTCCGCCTAAATGCATGTCCACACTTTGAATCCCCAATCGTATTGTTATATTCTTGTCACTTGGGGGGGGGGGGTTCTGTTAGGGATTTGGGCTTTCCTTCTTTGGAGATATGAGAATTTGTTGCTTAGTAATTTCGTTTAGCGGGTGAAAGGAGCCTGTAAAGCCGAAAATAACACTGAAAAGAGTACTATGTAGTGGTCTCTGTAACAGGGCGATAAACGTGTCTATCCACTGTAAGACTATATATGTGAGAATAAGATCCGTCTTTCTCTTGAACAGGACTACACGCGTAAGAGATCTGCATAAGGGCTAATACAGAAAGATTCTATATGGAAAACAAATACAATCCTACAACAAGCTTAGAAACATTTTAAAAGAGCTTTATGAGAAATAAAAACAAGAACGAATAAGCGAGAGTTCAGGCTTCCTCTGCGGTGTAGTTGAAATCTTCGCTCTTCCGGGTTGTTACGCAGCGCTGTATGGTAGTTGTTTGTCGACGTTTCGGTACATACTGAACATCCAATCTTCAGAGGTCAAGCAGACCCTTGAAGATGGGACTTATAGACTGTCCCGCAACATCGGTAAACAGCTGCTAACCAGTACTGCATAACGACCCAGAAGAGCCGAAGACCTCAAGAAGACATGACATCACACCAAAATCGGATGGAAACATCTTGCGGATATATGGTTAGAGGTATCATTATAAGGGACATCGGAAATTTCGAAGTAAAAGGGACGAGTTTTCTACGATATTTACTGGGTATTGTAAGTCTAGTTTGTCATCGACATACAGAGACCAGTCTTAGTAACTGACCAACTTAATGCACAAATTCTTGTTTTATAATAAGTTGATTGTATTTCTCTACACATTTCGAGCACTATTGTGCTCGAAACGTGTAGAGAAATACAATCAACTTATTATAAAACAAGAATTTGTGCATTAAGTTGGTCAGTTACTAAGATTATACTGAGATGACCGGTCAACAAAACATAATATATATAAGACCAATTATCATCTTCATAATCATGTCACGAGTTAAGCCTTAACAGGCCTATTTCGGCCTGTAACCAGATTTACGCAAAAGGCATTACTGTATGAACCACTACAAAAATAAAAAATTCTTGTGTTTGCAGACGACAAAGTCATAATAGCTAATTTAATGGGTAATTTCCAGAGCGAAGTTTTTGGGTTACAAAACATAGCAACAAATTTGTGATGGAAATGTTAGCAGAAAAATTTGAGACGAAGGCATTTTTATAACAAGACACAGTAGGATGTAAAATCCTTGTGGATACCAAATGTTTACAAGTAAAGAATTTTAAATATCTCTGTTATGCAATTTCCTGTGAAAAAAAGGAAAGGATACCCAACAAAAACCAATAAAATTTTCTGATAGACTGGGAATTTTAAACAACATTTTAAAACCAACTTTGGTCCAGAAACCTTCAAGAAATCAGTTGTATAATCAGTAAACTGACACTGGAAGGAAAGCAAAGAAAACTCCACGTTTGAATAAAAATCATTTGAGAAGAGAGGACCTTCTTATTGGAAAGACAGATAAATACACCATATTCGTCGATGTGGAGAGCTTAAGAATAAGGAACCATGAATCATCTGCGGAATGCATGACGATGACGTCTGTACGGAAATATAAACTCTCGATTCGATCTGGCGATCGTGAAAAACAAGACAGTTGACGGTCTCCAGTAAATGTGGCAGCGTCGAGTTGCACACAATAAAACAAGCCATTTGAAAACAGAAATAAAGCTCGTGCAGTAATATTGATGTTGATACAAGACGTGTCCATTTCCTTAAGAGCATCTTTCGATCCGGCTTCCACTTGTGCTTTCCGTAGGTCAAGAAGAGTGTCCCGCTGTTCTTCCCTATGTTTACAAAAGAAGAAACTGGTCACTCATGCAAAACAGTTAAACGCTTGTTCACATAACACATTCTGTATTTTAAAAGCACTTCGTTGTGAGTTTTCTTCTATATATTTTTGGATGGCAGTGAAAACAAACATCAATAAGCTGTCCTTTGCCTCACATTTTCGAGAAGATGCGAATGATTGATCAGTAGTTTCCACTCTGTGGTCCGTGTACAAGTTGGGGTTGTTCGAAATATTTCAAGAGGTCCGTAGCTAAATGACTTATTTTCGTAAACCGCTGCTTTCCTAAGGAATTTGTGTACGTAGACTCAACGGTTGTATTCCTCTGTTTTTGAAATGAGGAAACCCATTACACTTTGTGCACGTATAAACCAGGACTGTACGTTAAAAGCTATCAGATACGTGGGGTCCAGTTACTAGGGCTCTTTACCAGTCAGAAGGAAAGTTACTTTTGATAGGTAACTGAGAAGGCATAAATATTTGTCCGAAACTAAAAATCCTACAGCAAGGTCACACAGCCTATTAAACTCATATCATGTGTATTATTTTTATATTTAAGCTTTTTATTTTACTGAGATTCCGATCCCGGTGGCCGCGCGGTCTAAGGTGTGGGTCTGCAGCCTTTCGCCTGCTGAGATTATGGGTTCGAATCCCACTGGGGCATGGATGTCTGTCTGAGTGTAGTGCGTTGTTAGGTCTTTGGGACGGGCTGATCACTCGTCTAGAGGTGGTGTATCTGAGTGTGATCTTGAAGTCTCGACAATGAGGAGACCCTGGCCCACTAGGGGCGGTCGCGCCATAAACAAAGAAATCCTCGGATATTAATTTCTGAAGCTTATAGAAGCAGTAAAAATTGACTATATTGAAATGCGGTTGTTAAGAGATCTATTATTCCGTATATCTTATTTGTATGATTTTACTTTGGTTTGTGTTATTTAGTGTGTGCATTTTTGTTAAAGTTTAAATATATGGTTACATTGTTAATGGAATACTTTTTGGGATTACAGTTGAAATGGAAGGATACAGAGAATTTACAGGAAAATTTAGAACTTGGGTTGGGAATGGCAGGATTTAGGTTTTTAAATGGGGGGGGGGGGGCATTACAGAACGATGAATTTGTTATGACTTCTATGACTTTATATTCAATAAGACAGTTTCATAATGATAAACTTAATTTTTATGAGTGTTGCAAGTTAGCACTGTCGGTAATGTTTCATGCTTGCATTCAAGAAGTTCTAATTATCTCGGAATTGAGTACAGTAGGGTCTCGTTTTACGACGGGGTTACGTTCACGAATATTTGGTTGTAAATCGAATCGTCGTAAAACGAGTACTATTTAAATGGTTTAAATCAAGATAGGTTCATGGGACAAACAAATTAGTCAAATAATCTTATAATTTACAATATTTCTTTACATTATGACTTACAATTTTAATTTAATGAATTAGTTATATAGAAAAACACAGATAATTGAAAACATCAATCAAATCCCTTTTAATTTTGTTGAAAAAGACCCAGGTCGTGGCTCAGAAGACATAAAAAAAGAATGTAACGTCAACTCTTCTGGGTTTTTCTTATTTTCTATCTCTTTGATGGAAGTCATGGATGGAAAAATCACCATAAACTTAAAAGAACTGCACTAAAATATGGGAAAAAAAGGAAACACATGCACACCGGAAAAGAGATAGAAGCGCATTAAGTAGAGAAAGGACGCTGAGTTGCGACAGTGGTGCACCACAAGTCGGGAGTGATTGGTTCGACTCGACAAGGGTCGTAAAAGTGAATCGTCGTAAAACGAACCGTCGCAAAACGAGACCCTACTGTACTTAACGATTACACGAGAATCAGTCAGGTTTTTATCTACACATTGAGATAAAAACCGAAACAAGGGTGACAAGATAATCTAAGAGAGCAATAATATATGGATCTTGGGGAGGAGGAATGTTCGGAAATCTGAAAGAAATCAGCGTTGACTCTCTGGATAGGCCCAGAAGGGCTAAAGTAAATATAGTTGTCTGTTTCTGGTAAAAATGAATTTAAACTAACGGAATGGCATTCAGCACTATTTAAATTTTGACCATCGTAAATTGACTAATACA
>Ga0131853_10005391_pt1 | contig 23050 bp, 24 predicted proteins | sample TergutLab28metaG_FD_92764 | JGI IMG/M metagenome (GOLD analysis project Ga0131853, IMG submission 92764) | Labiotermes labralis P1 segment gut microbial communities from Petit-Saut dam, French Guiana - Lab288 P1 (version 2) (version 2) | ecosystem: Host-associated > Arthropoda: Insects >...
GCAACAGCGCCAACGCTCAAAGCTTGGCCTATGTTAGAACAGGCTGAAAATACGCCCCAAAAGGGCCGTTCAAAACTCATAACCCCAAAGGTGGAGCCTGTGCTTTGGTCTAATAAGTCGCCGGCTATTATAATGTCAATATCCTTTTGCGTTAAACCGGACTTTTGTATTAGCAGCTCTACTGTTGTTTCGACAATTTTAGATTCTGCCTTTTCCCAGCTGTCACAGCCGTGAAGTATATCTTCAAGCACCAGATCAAAGTACCTGGCCAGCGGCCCTTGGCCTTCTTTAGGCCCTACTACTGAGGCAGTGTTTAAAATAGAGACAGCCTCGCTTAATTTAATTGTTTGTTCTCCAAGCTTAGAGGCCATTATGCTCCTCCTTTTGAAAGATAATAAATCGCGCCGACAATCATAGAAGTGCAGGTTCCATATACTATTACCGGGCCTGCCAGAAGAAACATCCTTGCGCCTACACCCATTATCTGGCCTTCTTTTTTAAACTCTATCGCGGGCGCCGCCACTGCATTGGCAAAGCCTGTTATGGGTACTGCTGAGCCTGCTCCTGCATATTTGCCAATCCTCTGATAAAGGCCGAGGCCGGTAAGCAAAACGCCTATGAAGATCAAAATAATCGACGTATATATGGCAGCGTTGTCCTGAGTTATTCCGTAATTTTTTAATGTATTTAATATAAATTGACCACTTATACAGAATATTCCGCCAATGAAAAATGCTTTTATGCAGTTGCTTAGTATCTTTGAATTTGGCGAAACTTCCTCTACTAATTTTTTATATTTATCCTGCTCTGCCTTTGTTATTTGCAAATTTAACACTCCTTTTTATTGAGCTTCAAAAAAACCAGGTATCAGAAAATACATGAGAGACCCTGCTGCTTTACCTATGGCAATACACAGTATAAGTGCAGCCAGCCCTCTTTTAAGCCTTGCCCTGCGCGCCATTATGGGCAGTACATCCAAGGTTTCTGCTAATGAAACGGCCAAAGAGCCGTAAAAAATACCTGCCGCTAAACCGAATAAAACCATAAGCGGGCGGCCTATATTTAGCGAAAAATTCAAAAAGGCAGTTAATGCGCCAAATATCCCGCCTATGGCGATGGTTTCTTCATATAATATTGCTTTGCTCTGGGTGCTTGTTTTCTGTGCCAGTCTTGTAACCAGACCTATGGCTACTATAAATGCGGCTATAGCGCCGGCTATTACCGCACCCGACGCAGCGCCTATGGTTATAAGAGCTATATATCTCATTATATAAGACCTCCTCGAAAAATCATGTTGAACCAATTTTTTAGAAGATCTATAACTCTCCCATTTCGTTTGTTTTTTTGTTAATTGCTGCCACTATAGTTTCAGTGACATCATTTTCATACTGTGACATTTCTACTTGAATAGGGGTTGGGTCATTTGTTAATTTTCTGCCGCCAAAGTGATTGAAAAACACGATAATTCCAAGAGCCAGCCCTATAGAATATGAAACTTGTATCACAGCTACATTTCCATCCTCACCCAATAAAAGCTCTGTATACTTTTCTAAAACTTTAGCCATTTGAGAATCTGTATGAAAAGTCATCACCGCTGTAGAGGCACCAACAAACAAGATTATGCAGATCGCTGCAATTTTAATAAATCTGACAAAAGTGTTTTCTTTGCTTTTGTCGCTCCATTCCACCAGCGCTTCATTTTCACCGGTGTTTATTAAGGTCGCATTTGGGTGATTCTTATGCACCGCCTTAACTATATCGTTAAATGATATGACCTCGTGAGAATTATCTTTCTTTTGAAGCAGCTGTATCCGCTCTATTTCATGTTTAATAGACATGGGAGCCTCAATGTCGGCAACATCCTTTATGCAAATAATGCTTTTATCTATGAAATGGCTTTTCTTTTTAGTGTTGACATATATTTCCATTTCTCACCTCAGACTATAAATAACAAAAATAGTTTCTTCTGTGATGAGCAATTTATACTTTAAAAATTTTGGATTATTTTGTTGAGATGTTTTTTTCAATCCGGTACAGACGAAGATAATAACTCGTCTGTTATTAGATTGCTTCGCTTTGCCCGCAATAGGCTTGTAAGGGTTCATTTTCAAGTGAAACGGCTATACATAACAAAAAAACTCCGCTTTAAATAATTATGCTGTACTTAAAGCGGAGTTTTTATTATTTAATTTCATTTACTCAGCTCTCTCAATAACAAAAGCAAACTGTGATTTATGCAGTATATAAGCTTTATTTTTGCGCTTGATTGTAAGTTTTAAAAAGTCATCTTCAATCGCATTTAAGTCTTTAGATGTAAGCCATTCACCTGAAAGCAAGTCTTCAAAATAATCTTCCTGCTCTAATCTATGCCACTCGCCCAGAAGATTTACATATAGCTGCTCACGCATACTAATCACCTTTTTAAAATAATTATAGCACATGTTGACAGATTATAGCAATAATCACAGCTACAAAAAAAGCCCCTTCGAAAAGAGGCTTTTTTTGAAAAAGTTTCTATTATCCAAGTAATTGAAGGATAGATTGAGGAGCTTGGTTAGCTTGAGAAAGCATAGATATAGCAGCTTGCTGAAGCACGTTAGATTGAGTAAATCTCATCATTTCTTTTGCCATGTCAGCGTCACGGATACGAGATTCAGCGGCTGAAAGGTTTTCAGAAGCGATGTCAAGGTTTTCAATAGTAAACTCAAGTCTGTTTTGAACAGCACCAAGTTCAGATCTTTGGGCAGTAACAACGCCTAAAGTATCATCAAGGGCGTTCAGTAAATCGCCGATATCAGAGCCTGCAGCTACTAAATCGATTTGTAAATCGTTAGAGATGCTGTTCCAGTCCATGCTGTCTATGGTAACAGTGATTTGTTGATCAGCATTAGCGCCAACTTGGAAAGTAAATTCACTTCCGCCGTCGTCCATTTGTCTGTTGAAGCTCATTACTTCGCTAGTCATATCAAGGAAGTTTTGAGCGTCTGCCTCATCAGCGATTGCAGCTGGTACGGTCCATCCTGTAGATCCGCCGGCAGCGGTAACAGCAGCGTCAAGAGCAGTAAGGTTTGTAAGGTCAGAAGTTGTTACAAAGTTATTAAAAGCAGTTATTACGTCAGTTATAAGGTCAAGCGCAGTAGAATCTGCTGGTGCAGTATTGATATCCCAACCTGTGATACTGTTAAATTCAGAAACATCACTCAAAAAGTCAATAAACTGTTGAGCTGTTGCATCATCAGTAACACCATCTGCAGCTATTGCATTAGCAGACAGATTTGTTAAAGTACCGGGGCGGGTTCCGCTTAAAAGTTGTTGAGTATTAAATTCAGTTCTTTCTGAAACTTCGTTAATCTCTGTTTTTAACTGGTCAATTTCATTTTGGATACGGCTGCGGTCATCATCAGTGTTAGTATCGTTACCGGACTGAACAACGAGTTCGCGAACGCGTGTAACCATTTCGTTAACAGTGCTAAGAGCGCCTTCAGCAGTTTGGATAAGGCTTATACCGTCTTGAGAGTTTCTTGAAGCTTGATCAAGACCGCGTATTTGAGCTCTCATAGTTTCAGAGATACCAAGGCCAGCAGCGTCATCAGCGGCAGAGTTGATTCTAAAACCAGAAGAAAGTCTTTGAGCCGATTTTGCTTGCATGTTGCCTGTCATACCAAGATTTCTGTGTGAATTTAAACTCATAACGTTTGTTCTTACTACCATATTAGACATAATATCCTCCTTGTACGGCAAACGCTCAGGCAATTAAGCCGCGTTTTGCCGGTGCGGGGGGTTGCCCCGCTACATCTGCCCAATCCTTTGGGTCAGACGCCCGATTAGCTTAGCGTCAAAATCATATTGACTGAATCGGAATTTTTAAAGTCTTTAAGAGAAGCTCCGGCCGGTTCGCTTGCTCTTTTGACTTTCAAGTTATATATCGTCATTTGAATTTTTGACTTAAGTTTTTAAGCCCTCCAATATATGGGAGTAGGTTTGAGGCTGGGTATTTGGCCGGTTTTAAGTATGCTCAAATATCAGCAAAATAATATAATAAAGCGGATCAACTTTAAAACGCTTGTTTTGCAGCATTTTAAAGTTAATCCACTTAAAAAAAGAAACAGGGGTTAAGCCCTGCCTCTTAGGCTGTTTTACTGTTATAGCTATTCTGCGAAAAAAGCGATCCGTCATTGCGAGCGTTCAGCGAAGCAATCTTATACGCAGATTGCTTCGTCGCTACGCTACTCGCAATGACAGTAAAGCTTATTTTCAACTGTAATAGCCATATAATAAAACTACCGTTCATAAAAAATCCTAAAATATGACCAGTCTCTGTATAGAATTAGAGGGTTAAGCTTCTCAGTATCCATATAAACGCTGGGGTTGCGGTTATTATCAAAGGCTCTGCTTTCAGTAATTAGGGGAAACAGACTTCTAAGCTCCGCTACAAAATCCCAAAAAGGCGAGATATTACTTATACCCAAAACCTCAAGGGCAAAGGCACCTAAAAAGGAGGATGAGAATAAAAGTTCATCATAAGGCGAAGGACTCAACTCTAGGGGATGCTCTATGCTATACAGCTCTTTTGCCGCTTCATTAAACCAAATTATAAAAGGAAGCCTGAATAAGCGGGTTAAATCCTCAAAAGAGCCGGGCTCATGTATATCGGGAAAGAAAGCGTCATATATCCTTCTATTAAAACCGGGTAGGTGATCACCAAAGTAGATAAGCACCACCGGTTCGTCAGAAGCTTCCAAATGGCTGACAAGGCGGCCCAGCTCAACATCAGCGTCAGATAGCCCGTAAAAATAGTTAGAAAGAGCGTTGATATCATCCTCGGTTAAATCCATAGTGCTTGTGAAATTCGGTACGCTGAAATCTATCCCGTCATAGGCGTATTTATAGGGGTATGGCCCATGGTTTTGTATGGTTACGCTAAAGTTGAAATAGGGGGTATTCGGATGATTATTAACATGCTCTTCAAACATTTCTATGGTGCGGGTAATTGTATCCGCTTCATTAATGTACCAGCCTTTAGTGGCTACACCTTCAAACTCATCAATAAAGACCAAGCGCTCAAAACCCAAGTATCTGTACACATTCTGCCTGTTGTAAAACCAGTCAAAGCCGGGGTGCATAAATTCAGACTTAAAGCCTATGGAGTTAAGTATAGTAGCCATTGATTCAAATTCAGAATTTATCATGCGAAAAGCAAAGGGGGTACCGCGAAAATGCCTGGTGTTTAGCCCGGTAAGTACATCAAACTCAGTATCGGCCGTACCGCCGCCAACATTGGGTACCACAATTTCACCGTAGATTGACTGAGCTTTTATGCGCCTCCAATTTTCAAGAGGGTCGCTAAAGCCTGTAAAATCTAAGTCGGGGTGGAGGGCCATTTCTGAAAAAGCCTCTCCCATAATCATTATTATATGAGGTTTGTTTGCGCCGCTAAGCCTTTCCCTGCCGCTTATATCCGCCTGTTCTATGGCCGCTGTAACGGCAGCTTGGTTATAGCCTTCCGGCCGTACAATTCTGTTGGTATTAAAAGCATGAATAAAAGAGTATAGAAAACCCCTCGAGTTAAACTGATTTACCTGATTAAAAACATTACCTTCTATATAAAGGCGGTCGTTTATGGCGGTATTATTATAAAGAGGGTTGAGTAAAAAAGCACCAGCCGCTACACATAAAATAGCGCCTGCAATACGAACTTTTACCATGGGTTGTACACTTTTAATAAGCATTGATGCAAAAACCGCAGCCAATATATATAGTAGGGCAAGAATTACACCGGTAATGACAGGGCCTGTGCCAAAGCTGCCTAGGATGCCCATAACCTCACCGCCAAGCAGCAAATCCCAAGGTACAAGGGGGTCGTTTCTGATCAATATTTTAAAACGGTTGGCAAGGCCGAGAAGTATGGCAACGGATCCGATAATTGTCGAGGAAGCAGTGGCGCTAAGCCCCGAAAAGTAAAGTAAAAGCATAAGTAAAAACAAAGGCAGCCAGTTTAGAAATAAATTAAGCCCATAACTGTTAAGCGCTGTATTGACAACAGAAGAAAAGGGCAAAGGCTGTAAAAGCATCATAAACAGCATTAAAAGCATAGATAATACGACCAAAAATCCTAGAGATTGGAGGACACTGAGCCTAACCAGGCATATTTTTTTTAGAAATTCGTTAAATTTTCTCATAGTAATAGTATTTTAGCTTTTATGTGGTAGAATGTAAAGGTATAGAAGATATTCAAGATATTAATATTTACGAAAGGATCAAATTCATGGAGCTTAAAAAAAGAGAAGAAATAAATGAAGACTATAAGTGGGACTTAAAAGTAATGTACCCCACAGATGATAAGTGGGAAGCTGATTTCATAAGTGTAAAAAAATCAAAAGAAACTGTAGCCGCGCTAAAAGGGACTTTGTCAGACTCAGCCGAAAGTCTTTATAACTGCCTCAGCCAAAAAGATGAGCTTTTTATGATAGCAGAGAACATCTACGTTTATGCTCATTTAAAACATGATGAAGATACAGAAGACCCAACTTACCAGGCGATCTCTGCTCGTGTGGATTCGCTGCTTACTGAGGCTGCTGCTGATCTTAGCTTTATTGAGCCTGAGATTTTAGCTATAGACTCTGAGACACTGACGAATTATGTAGAAAACTATGAACCTCTTAAGCTTTACAAGCATTATATAGAAGGTATACTGCGCCTTAGCGAGCATACCTTAAGTGATGAGATGGAAAATGTTCTCGCTCAGGTATCAGAGATAGGTCAGGCGGCTTCAAAAATATTTACCATGCTTAACAATGCAGATATGAAATTTGAAAGTATAAAAGATGAAGACGGCAACGACAGAGAGGTTACTCACGGTTCTTATCTGGGGCTTATGGAATCTAAAAGCCGCACAGTAAGAGAAGCGGCCTTTAGATCGTTATACAGCGCCTTTATAGCCCATAAAAATACTTTGGCAGAGAGTTATGCCGCTTCTGTGCGTAATGATGTGTTCTTTGCGAAACAGCGTAGATATGACAGCTGCCTTGATGCAGCGCTAAAGGCTAACAATATTCCCCAAAGTGTTTACCACAGCCTGATTAAAACTGTTAATGCCCATCTTCCAAGCCTTCATAAGTATATGGATGTGCGTAAAAAAATACTGGGGCTTTCAGAGCTTCATATGTATGACATATACGTACCCCTTGTGCCTGAAATAGATACACAGATTGATTACAATAAGGCGAAAGAGACGATTATAAGCTCTTTAGCGCCTCTTGGTGAAGAATATGTCAGAGAACTTAAGAGCGGCTTTGACTCAAAATGGATAGATATTTATGAAAACAAAGGTAAAAAAAGCGGGGCTTATTCTTGGGGTTCTTATTCAAGCCCGCCGTATATTCTTATGAACTATGATAATAAAACCAATGATATGTTTACGCTTACCCACGAACTGGGCCACTCTCTGCACAGCCATTTCAGCCGGAAAAATCAAGAGTTTGTTTATGGTGACTATACCATATTTGTTGCCGAGGTATCATCCACAGTAAATGAAGCTCTGCTTATGGAGCATCTTTTAAACACAGAAACAGATGACAATATGAAGAAATACCTCATTAATTATTATATGGAGCAGTTTAGAGGCACCCTTTTCCGCCAAACTATGTTTGCCGAATTTGAGCTTAAAACCCACGAAATGGCTGAGGCGGGGGAGGCGCTTACAAATCAGGCTCTAAACAGCATATACAGAGAGCTTAACGAAAAGTATTTCGCTAAGTCTGTTGTCTTAGATGAAGAAATTGATTATGAATGGAGCCGTATACCCCATTTTTACAGACCCTTTTATGTCTATCAATATGCAACAGGTTATGCCGCCGCTATAGCCCTTAGCCGTAAAATACTTAAAGGCGATACGGCCGGATATTTGAAGTTTTTAAAATCAGGCTCAAGCATGTACCCCATAGACCAGCTTAAAATGGCCGGAGTGGATATGAGTAATCCCGAGGCTATAGATATGGCGCTAAATGTATTTGACGGCCTTGTAGAAAGATTTGAGAAACTTTAAAACACTAAAACAAATGAGGAGGATACAGCATGGATTGTATATTCTGTAAAATAGTGGAGGGTGAGCTTTCATCATACTGTATTTATGAAGATGAGTTGTTTAAGGTTATATTAGACGCATATCCATCGTCAGTTGGCCATACCCTTATTTTGACCAAAAAACATTATGAAAATGTATATGAGCTGCCGGCTGAGGAAGCTGCGGCTCTTATGCCGCTGGCTGTGAAAATTTCGGCTAAGCTTAAAGACGCTCTTGGCTGCGACGGGTTAAATGTTTTACAAAATAACGGTAAAGTAGCGGGGCAGGTTATCAATCATTACCATATGCACTTGATTCCAAGATATAATAATGATGGAATAGTAATGAAATGGTCTATGGAAAAACCAGCCGAAGAAAGTTTTCAAAAGGTTATGGAGAAATTGGGGCGTTAGGGTGACAAAGGAGAAAAATATGGATAAATACACCGATATAAATGCAAAAACCATAGACAGATGGGTAGAAGAGGGCTGGCGCTGGGGCATTCCTTTGTCTGTGGAAGAATGTGAAAAAGCCAGGCAAGGGGAGTGGGATGTTGTACTAACTCCCAACATACCGGTGCCAAAAGATTGGTTTGTAGATTTTAAAGGGGCAAAAATACTCGGCCTTGCCAGCGGCGGCGGCCAGCAGCTGCCAATTTTTTCCATATTAGGGGCAGATTGCACTGTTATGGATATATCTGAGCGCCAGCTGGAAAGTGAGAGATTTGTTGCCCAGCGCGAGGGGTATAAAATAAATGTTGTTAAAGCTGATATGACACAGCGCTTTCCTTTTGAGGACGGCAGTTTTGATCTGATATTTCACCCGGTATCCAACTCTTATGTGGAGGATGTTTATCATGTGTGGCGTGAGTGTCACAGGGTGCTTAAACCGGGAGGGATTTTGCTGTCAGGTCTTGACAATGGTATAAACTATCTTTTCGATGATTTTACTGAACCCTTGATTGTTAAAAATGCTTTGCCGTACAATCCGCTTAAAAACCCTGAGCTAATGGAGAGGGATATAAAAAATGATGACGGAGTACAATTCAGCCATACCTTTGATGAGCAGATTGGCGGCCAGCTTAAAGCGGGTTTCATAATAACTGCCGCATTTGAAGATTATAATTCCATCTCAGATGAAGATGCAACCATTAGATTCAAAATACCTTCATTCTGGGCGACTAGGTCAGTTAAACAGATATTATAGCTATTAAAGTACAAGTTTTATCGTCGTTAGGAAAGCTTCCCTTTTCGTCATTGCGAGGGTCAAAGACCCGAAGCAATAGCCCCTAAGAGTGGTTTGTAGATTGCTTCGCAACCCTCGCAATGACAAGAGGGTTGATTTCCGACTATCTATTATAGACTTACAGAAACGGTGATTAATGATTAGTTTTTATGTTTTTATCATTGAGCTTTTTAAGAGCATAAAAGAGGACGATCTTATTTCAAAGGCTAATGATCTGACCTTTAAAATTTTGCTCTCCCTTTTTCCTTTCATATTATTTTTGATGGCTCTTGCGAGCTATTTCGACATTGACGTTATTCTCATAATTGAAGGAATGTATCAGGGTTTACCTTATGAGGTTATGGATTTTATTGCCCCTTTTATGATAGAGCTGTTTGAAATAAGGCGGCCTAGTGTACTTTCGCTGTCTTTTGCCGTCATGCTTTTTTCTGCATCAACGGGCTTTAATACAGCCATGAAGGGCATAAATAAAGCCTACAGCCAAATAGACGGGCGTAATTTTTTTCACAGGCGGCTGATAAGTATAGCTCTGGTGTTTGTTTTTGCCATTGCTATCGTGTCATCTCTTGTTATGCTTATATTTAACAGCACAATCTACAATCTTGCTGTAAATTATTTGTATAATACTGCTATTGTAGATACCGTTTTTTCTTTTCTTGGCTATATTATATCTGTTGGCATTCTATTGCTCAGCGTAATTGTAATAAACGCACTTTCACTGGCCAGAAAAAAACATTTTAAAGACCTTTTGCCGGGAGCCTGTTTCACTGTAGTTTGCTGGGTTATTTTAAGCCGGGCATTCAGCGTATATGTTGACAATTTTTCAAACCACTCGGCCTTATACGGTTCTGTGGCAGGTATTATGCTGTTTATGATTTGGCTTAACCTGATTTGTGTACTTCTGCTTATAGGATCGGAGGTAAATGCCTTAGTAAATGTGGAAAAATAAGTGGTTGATTTTTCCAAAAAGTAGTGATATACTCCTATATATTCAAGCTATTTAAATTCAATATTAAGTACATTTGTTCGATTTTGTAAACATGCTAATCATAAGCAATGAGGTGTTTTTATGAAAATTATTGAGCCTAGTTTCTCCATACAAGGTAGTATTGATGGTAAACAGATACTTAAAAACCTTGAGGAAGCTGGTCGCCTGTGCTATAAAAGCGAGTATCTTATCAAAGAAGATTCGGCAGAAAAATTTATAGCTAAGATAATTGCAAGAGGGCATGAGGCTGTTATAGAACATGAAAAAATCACGGTTCTTATTGTCTGTGACAGAGGGGTTTCTCATGAGATAGTCCGTCACCGTATTGCCAGTTATGCTCAAGAAAGCACAAGATATTGCAACTATTCTAAAGATAAATTCGGTAACGAGCTTACATTTATCCGACCTTATTTTTGGAAAGATGATGTTGAGAAGTATGATTTATGGCTTAGAACTATGGAGATTGTTGAAAAATCCTATTTAGATTTATTGCAAATGGGCGCCACACCGGAAGAGGCTAGAACAGTGCTTCCAAACAGTCTTAAAACCGAGATTTTTGTCACCATGAATATAAGGGAATGGCGCCATTTTTTTAAACTTAGGGCAGACAAAGCGTCTCATCCTCAGATGCGTGAAATAGCAAGGCCAATGCTTGATTATTTTAAGGAGCTGGTGCCCATAGTCTTTGATGATATAAGTTATTAGCAAGAGTTGGCTTGCGTAAATTTGTTCGAATGCTGTGTTGTTATGAAAAAATGCATATGTCGCAGAGGTTCTCACTGACTTTATCGCCTTTTTCTGCTTCGCAGAAAAACCGTTCGAACTCTGTGTCGTAGAAACTTTCGCCGCAGAGGTTCTCACTGACTTTATCGCCTTTTTCTGCTTCGCAGAAAAACCGTTCGAACTCTGCGTCGTAGAAGCTTTCGCCGCAGAGGTTCTCACTGACTTTATCGCCTTTTTCTGCTTCGCAGAAAAACCGTTCGAACTCTGCGTCGTAGAAACTTTCGCCGCAGAGGTTCTCACTGACTTGGAGGCATAGCTCAGCCGGGAGAGCGCTTGCCCGACACGCAAGAGGTCACTGGTTCGATCCCAGTTGTCTCCAGTAAGAACCCCCGCCATTCTTCAAAAGAATTGGCGGGGGTTAATTTATTTTATATGGTTCAATAGTCACTGCTTAGCACTTTTCCATTCTTCACGTAATATGCCATAACTTACAGAGTCATAATATTCGTTGTTTACAATCCTGGCTTTTCGGTAACATGCTTCTTGTTTTAAGCCTATTTTTTCGGCAACTTTGCACATTCCAACATTACCGGACCAAGTTGATAAACCTATCCGAACTATTTCCGGCTGCTCGTCAAAAACTTGATCAATCCATCCACTAAGTGCCTTTGTTGCTATACCCTTATTCCAATAACTTTCATTAAAAATAACTATTCCGACTTCCAGCCAAAGTGTTTCTTGACTTTTCCAATACCAATTTACTGTACCAATTATTTCGTCTGTGTCAGCATTGGCTATTACTTTGCGATTAGCAAAAGGGTTACTCTCTTTATTTTTTAGTTTGGATTTGATGGACTTTATCTCTTCGCGTAATTCATTTTCAGTGGCACGTGCAAAATAAGGTCCATTAAATTTGTGGTGTCTTTGTTCTGGATGGTTTAATGAATAATAATCGTCTAAATCTTTTATTTTTATATTGCGAATGTAAATATTTTTTACGATTACCCCTCCTGTTTTAAGGTTAGAAGCTATTATTCTGAACTATCCACTGTTCATTTGATATGAAATAAGCTTCCACATGATGGAGCCATTTTCAGATATTGTGTAATATAACACCATATCCGCACCGATGTGGCCATCTTCTGCCCAAATAACTAAATAGCCCCTATTATCATCAAATTTGTATGCCTGCATTATGCTGAAATACCTTGCTGTACCGCCTAATATCCCTCTAAATGGGATTAAATTTTCATGCTGCTGTAAATCATCCCATAAAACATTTCTTAATTCCCGGTCGTATTCAGTCAGAGGGCTTAATGGAGACATTTCTCTTAGTAAAACAAATTCCTGAATGGTTGTTAATCTTTGTTCCAACTGACCTATTTTTATAAACTGAAAAATTATGATGGCGGCCAATAAAGCGATAGATAGAATAACAAATTTTTTATGCATATGCTTACCTCCGTCTGTAAATCTCTCCCGCTACCGGTGGATTTTCGGAGTGACTCATAAGTTCTGAAACAGTTACAAGCTGATAACCACGCTTAATAAGTTCCGGAACGATTTTTTCTATAGCGGCAACGGTAACATCATGAATATCATGGAAAAGCAGTATGCTGCCGTCAAAAACCCTATCCATTATGTGGTCAAAAATACCGTCTGCTGTAGCAGAATTTTCCCAATCTCTTGGGTCTACAGACCAATTTAATATTGCCAAATCCAGCTCCCTTGAAGCAGATTGAACAGTATAATTTACTGCGCCGTAAGGCGGTCTGTGAAAGCTTGGAACAGAGCCGGTTAATCTATAGATTTCATCATTTGTATAGCTGATTTGTCTTATAATCTCTGCCCGTGAAAGCAGGGTGTAGTTTGGATGGCTCCATGAATGACCAATAATTTCATGACCGGATTCGAAAGTACGCATAAAAATATTCTCATTAGTGCTTATGCGAGACCCAATTACACAAAAGGTAGCTTTTATATTATGCTTTTCCAAAATATCCAAAATCAGCTCTGTATTTTGCCCGGGTCCATCATCGAAGGTTAGGGCAATCATAGCTGTGGGAGCATTGATTTCACGGTTATTTTCCTCAATAATATATTCAAAGGGCTGATTATAGATAAGCTCGCTTATATTTTCATCATGATATTCATCGCTGACGGTATTTAAAGTACCATTATAATCGGTATCAAGGATTTGATAGTCTCTGCCGGTGTTTACAGCGGCAAGCTGCAAATATTGCCCGGTCAAATCAGAATTACCGCTGTATTGCACAACAGGTAAAGCATTGAGAGGTATGATATCACCCTGCCGGCTGCTTAGCCCATATGTATTAAGGTGAAAAAGCATTATGAAAAGCATTGCTGCCACAAAAATTTTATGTCTCATCGGTTCTCCTTATAATTAACGAAATGCAAAAAATTAATATAAAAACTTTGTTTATACTTATGCTTAGGGCAAAACAAAGGTTATACTGAAACTTATCCATACTACAATAGTATACATTAAACGACAAAAAAATGCATTAAAATATTGTAAAAATCACTCGATAATTAATAGTAATTACGAGCAAAATCGACATAAAAAAGAACATTCGCTCGACACTATAAATAGTGCTGCTATGTTCTTTTTTACTTTGTATAACGGTTAGGTTCTATTCGTCTTGTGGTTAATCCACTATATTATAGTCGTTTAAGACCAAAACAGCTTAATTCACTATATTGGCAAATTCAACAGCCATTTCCGTTCCCATGCCCGGTTTGCTTTTAAGTGACAAATTCCAACCGTACAGCGAGCATACATGTTTTACTATTGAAAGGCCAAGGCCGGTGCCACCGCCGCGGCCGGAGCGGCTTTTTTCTATCCGGTAAAAACGCTCGAATATTCTCGATTGTTCCCCAGGTGATATTCCTATTCCATTGTCGATTACCGCAAGACGGGTAAGGCGTTTGCTTTTTTCAATTTTAACAGAAACCTTCCCCCCCGGATTGCTATATCTGACGGCATTTTCTATTAAATTCTTAACAAGTTCGTACACATGTTCAGGGTCGGCATTTATAAGTGCATTACCGGTTAAATCAAAAGTAATAGACTTTTCTGATATTGCCACAAATAGCATTTCATGCACCTCATCTGCAATTTTTCGAAGTGATACAGGGGTCGCCTTAACGTCAAGGGTACTTTCCAGCTCAGAAAGTTTCAGCATATCTGCGATCAGCACAAGCATACGGTTTGTTTCACGGGTAATAGAGTCTATATATTTATTCATACATTCATCGCGGTTGTTTATAGACATAAGTTCATTAAAGCCTTTTATTGCAGTAAGGGGTGTTTTAAGCTCATGAGAGGCGTTTGCAAAGAATTCCTCCCTTCGCTTTGAGTTTTCACGGCTTTCTGTGACATCTGTTAAAACCGTCATTGTAAGCGTGGTATCGGGTAGGCGCTTTATGGCTGTTAAAAAAATTCTCTCCTTAATTTTAAGTTCTAAAAGGGCGCTTCTTTCATAGCTTATACAATCATTAACGGCCTTTTCCAATGACTCGTCAAAGGAAAGGTAGTGGAGGCTTTTTCCTGATATATATAGCCCGGCATCAAAGATAGTGCCGGCGGCCTCGTTTATAAGTACGATGCTTTTGTTCTCATCAACAACAAAAATACCGTCGCCAATATTGTTCAGTATATATTCCAGCTTAAACTTCTCATCCTTTAAGGCAGTAAAACTATTATGCAGCATAAGCGCCACTTCATCAATAGTGCGGTTAATAGCAGTTATTTCTTCATAGCTATTGCCGGGTGGCTCAGTTTTATATTCACCTTCTCCAATAAGGCGCAGTTTTTTCTCTATGGCTTCAAAGGGCTTGGTTACCCGGTTTATAATGCCCCTGATAATGGCAAAGCATAGGGCGCAAATAATTAAAAGCAGCAGCAAAAGAAGGCCGGAAGACTCTAAAAAAAACGCGTTAACCTGCTCTACGGCAATAGCGGCCCGTATGAATATATAGCTATCACCTGTGTCAATCTTAAGTGCATAATAAACATAATCCATACCAAGGCTGGTTGAATGGCGCACAAAACTTTCAGGAGAACCATTAAGCGCCGCTTGAATCTCCGGGCGCATTAAGCGGTTCTCCTGAAAGTCATCATAGGGGGCAAGACTATCTGCCAAAAGGTAACCCGTGCTTGAAATAATGGAAATACGGGTGCTTTGCCCTGCAACGGCAAAGCTTTGCAAATCCATATTCTCATCATATAAGTTTGCAAGTATACGAGTGGTTTCCATAGCCGTGTTTTTGGCCATGTTCAAATGATTAATTTGGCTTATGCGGGCTGATAAGACAAAAAAACTAAGAAGCCCTGCAAACAGTATCAAAGCGGGATATATGAACAGCCTTTTTTTCATAGCAGTATATAACCTACCCCTCTTACTGTTTGAATAATGGCTTCACTGCCGGCTTCTGAAAGTTTTTTACGAAGCTCCTTAATGTGTATATCAAGCGTCCTCGTTTCACCGGCAAAACTATAGCCCCAAACTTCATTGAATATATTTTCTCTTTCTTGCACCTTGCCTGCGTTTTTGCATAATAAACTAAGCAGGCTGAACTCTTTAAGGGTGGTTTGAATATGTTTACCATCTACTAGAGCCTGGCGCTTTGAAAAATCAATGACAATATTTTTATGAGTAAGCAGCTCTTCCTCGTTGGAAGAGCGCTTACGCAGATTAGCTTTAATCCGCGCTACAAATTCCAAGATTCCGAAGGGCTTGGCGATATAATCATCAGCCCCCATGTTAAGCCCCTTAACCTTCGACAGTTCCTCACCTTTGGCGGAAACCATAATAACAGGAATATGGGAGGTAGTTTTATCACTTTTAAGATTGCTCAAAATCTCAAAACCATCTTCACCTGGCAGCATAATGTCCAGTATTATAAGGTCAGGCAAGGTTTTAGAAACAGCTTCAAAGAAGCCAGTGCCCTCTTCGAAGCAAAAACAGTTAAACTCACTTTCCAGAGTAAAAGTATAAAGTTCTGCTAAAGCCCCGTCATCCTCAACTGCATAAATAAGCGGCTTCATACGCTTTGATATTTAGGGTGTGAGCCGGTTATGGCGTATTCAACCCAATCTCCAATATTTACGGCGTGATCGCCTATACGTTCCAAGTATTTAGTTATCATCATAAGCAGCAGAGCTTGTTCGGCATTGTCTGGGTTTTTCTTAATAAGTGCTGTAAGATCGCTCATAACTGTTGTGAAAAGCTCATCAACCTTATCATCTGTAAGATCAAGAGAACGGGCCAGTTCCAGATCTTTGTTAATATAGGCTTGTACGCCGTCTTTGACCATTTGCACAACAATTTGGCCCATTAGCGGTATATGCTCAAGCTTTTTTATATACTCTTCATTACCAAACTGAGGGATAAGCTCAGCTATATCTCTGGCCTGATCACCAATGCGCTCAAGGTCTGTAATCATTTTGAGAACGGCGGAGAGACTGCGAAAATCTCCGGCAACAGGGTGTTCAAGGACCATGAGTTTAAGTATAGACTGCTCAATCTCCCGCTCCATCTTGTCTATTACATCATCTTTTTCACAAACATCTCTTGCAAGGTCAAAATCCCTATATACAAGGGCTTTTACACAGGTTTCAATAGCGGCTTCAATATGGCGGCACATAAGCACCAAGCTGTCAAAAACATCTTGCAATTCTTTTTCGTAACGGCTTCTTCCGGTATACATATATGGTTGCCCCTTTCTTAATCGTAGGTTAGCGCCTGGTTTCAAGTGCGGTGTTGACTTTATGAAAGACCTATCCAAATCTGCCGGTTATATAGTTCTCAGTACGTTTATCCCTAGGGTTTGTAAAGAGTTCGCGGGTGTTTGAATACTCTATTATTTCACCCAAAAGAAAAAATGCAGTTTTATCGGATATACGCGTTGCCTGCTGCATATTATGTGTAACTATAACTACAGTATAGTTCTTTTTAAGCTCAAAAAGAAGTTCTTCAATTTTCATTGTGCTGGCAGGGTCAAGGGCGGAGGCTGGCTCGTCCATCAAAAGTACGTCGGGAGAAACGCTTAAGGCTCTGGCAATGCAAAGCCGCTGCTGCTGGCCGCCGGACAGGCTTAGGGCAGATTTTTTAAGTCTGTCCTTAACCTCGCCCCACAGTGCCGCCCCTTGAAGTGAGCGCTCGACAAGCTCTTCAAGATAAGCCTTACTCTTACTGCCATGCAGCCTTGGACCGTAAGCCACATTGTCGAAAATGCTCATAGGAAAGGGGTTAGGCTTTTGAAAAACCATGCCTATATTTTTTCTAAGCTCAGTAACATCGGTGTCATTGCTGTAAATCTCTTTGCCGTGGTATGTAACACTGCCTGTAATAGTGACACCATTAACTAAATCGTTTAAGCGGTTGAGTGTTCTTAGAAAAGTGCTTTTACCGCAGCCGGAAGGGCCGATAAGCGCTGTTATTTCTCTCTGTGTTATATCCATATCAATATCTTTAAGTGCGTGAAATGTGTCATAGTATAAATTCAAATTTTTGGAGCTTATAATATTCATGATAACTACCTACAATCTCTTTAATTTTTGCCTGACAAATTTTGTAAGGAGATTAAGAATAAGCACTATAAAAATTAAAATTGCTGCGATGGCAAAAGAAACTTCAAAATTACCATGTTCCGTTATATATAAAAACAGAGCGACAGTGAGTGTGGCGCCGCTTGTTTCAAGGGCCTGAAAATAGTTTGTAACAAGGGCAAAGCCCATACCGGCGGTAAATAAAAGCGCTGCACTTTCACCTACCATGCGGCCTATAGCAAGTATAATACCGCCTACCATACCATCTAAACTGCTGGGTAAAATAATAGTGCGTATCATATACCATTTTGTAGCGCCAAGGGCAACAGAGCCTTCACGGTAAGAATTAGGTACGGTTTTAAGCGCTTCTTGGGTTGTTCTCACAACTACAGGCAAAATTAAGATAGCCAGTGTAAGTGAGCCGGCCAAAATACTTGGTCTGCCAAGACGCTGAACAAAAAACAAGAAACCGACAATACCATAAATAATAGAGGGGATACCCGCCAGTATTTCTATGGTAAATTCAATAAAGGCATTAAGCCTCTTATTCTTAGAATATTCGTTTAAAAAAACAGCGGCCCCAATGCCTATAGGCAGTGCAATCAGCAAGGTTGTGATAATAATATATACAGTATATATTATATTGGGTAAAATACCAATAGTATTTCTAAGTGCTGAGCGGGATGTGGTTAAAAGCTCTATAGTAATATAGGGTAAGCCTCTGTAAAAAACAAAGCCTATGATAGCTACAAGCAAAGAAATTGCAACAGTTACACAAAGAAACACAAAAGCTTTTAGAGCGGCGCTGTAAAAGCGGCGTTTTAAAGTCATTTAACATTACCTCCTCTCTTAAGCAGCAAATTAAGAGTGAGATTTATCAACATAATGAAAACAAAGAGAACAAGACCGATAGAGAAAAGTGCCTGACGCTGCAAGCCCGACGCATAACTTAGCTCTCTTGCAATTGCCGTTGTAAGAAAGGTAACAGAGCTAAATAATTCCGGCATGTTAGATACATTGCCAGCAACCAGCATAACCGCCATAGCTTCGCCGATAGCCCGGCCAATACCAAGGACTATGCCCGCTGAAATACCGCTTTTGGCGGCGGGTAAACATACCTTAAAAATAGTCTCCATTTTAGTAGCGCCAAGAGCCAGGCTTGCCTCTTCATACTCTTTGGGTACGGCGTTAAGAGCAGTTCTGCTGACATTAATAATACTGGGTAAAATCATTACAGAAAGAACGATAATGGCAGAGAACAAAGTAGCGCCGTTGTGCAGCCCAAAAGTCCTCATAACCCATGGGACTAAAACAATCATACCTACGAAGCCATAAACCACCGACGGTATCCCCGCTAAAAGCTCAACAGCCGTGCCGATAAGCATAGATGCTCTTGGCGGCGCGATTTTTGATAAGAAAACCGCGCTCATCAGCCCGACGGGGACGCCGATAAGGCAGGCACCAATTGTTCCGTAAATAGAGGTAAGTATAAAAGGCAGAATACCAAACTGAGGGTTTTCGCCGGTGCTTCGCCATACTTGTCCGAATAAGAAGTCAGAAAGCCCTATTTCCTTTATGGCCGGTAAGCCGCTTATAATCATATAAATGGCAATGGTGAATACCGCTGCAATGGTCACCATGCCGCAGGCGAAGAAAAACCCTTTCATCGCCGCGTCTGCAACATACTTTGTTTTCATAAAAATCTCCCTTTGTTACCTTGCCTGCAAAACACCTGCATTTGAAATAATTTCGCTTGCATAAGGGCTGCGTACAAAATCAATAAAAGTTTGAGTGGCCTGCGAAATTTCAGCACCGCTCGTTGTCATCATGATAAAGGGCCGTTGAACTTCATATGAGCCGTCCAATAGAGTCTCATCAGTGCAAGGTATGCCGTTTACACTTATAAGTTTTACATTATTACCCACAGCAGACAGCGAAGCGTAACCAATCGCGTAAGGGTTGGTAGCCACCGATGAGAGTATTGCACCGCCTGATGTAAGCTCTTGATCGTGCACAGGGTCATCTATACCCATAATGGAGTCAAAAGCATCTCTTGTGCCTGAGCCTGCTTCCCGGCCTAAAACAGCTATGGGTGAATCAGAAGCGCCCACTTGATTCCAATTAGTGATTTGACCGGAGTAAATACCTGCTACCTGCTCTTTTGTAAGGTTATCTACAGGGTTATCTGGATGTACGAAAAGAGCAATTCCATCAATGGCGAAAACCATGTAATCTACACCGCTTTCATTTTCTCTGAGATTGCGGCTGGAAAGCCCTATATCCGCTGTTCCTTCAATCGCTGATGTTATGCCGGCTCCCGAGCCTGTAGGGTTAAAGGTAAGAACAATAGCAGGATACTCTTCGTTAAAAGCTTCAATCAGTGAGGCAATTACACGCTCAACAGATGTTGAGCCGTTTAAAAGAACATTGCCGCTGATTTGACCGTTGGCAGAAGGTGCTGAGGCTCCGCCTGAAGAAGCACAGCCTGCGAATACTATTATACTTATAATCAGTAAACTTGCAATTGTAAAAAGTTTTTTCATATATGTTTTCAATCTCCTTGATGTTTAGAGTGTATAACACTCTAATATGATTTTGTAGAAGCTCCACTGTAACGCGTCGTAGTTATTTTAACAAGAGCCAGGCTTGAAAAAAATCAGTAAACCGTAAGGACTGTGTAAGTTTTATGTAAACTGGCAAAAACCACCTTGAAATAATCAAGGTGGTTGCGGTTTATAATTCAATGTCGTCAACTTAAGAGAAAGCCTGCCAGCTAGACCCGTCATTGCGAGGAGCCGCAGGAGCCGTAGGCGAGTAGGTGACGAAGCAATCCAGAGGATTTGAACTTTCTAGGGTGTGCCGGCATAATGTTTCGAAAAATCAGCCGAAAAACTTTTTGTAAAATATTATGCCGACACGCCCTAGGGTCTGGATTGCTTCGCGACCCTCGCAATGACGGTAGCAAGTTTCTTAGGTTAACGACGTTGGTTTATAATTTTACAAAAAACTCAACCGAAAAAATACTGAATCCTGTATAAGTCCATCTTCCGTGGGTCCAGGCGTATCCTGCCAAGGTGCTTCTGCCAATATATTCAGGATAGAACCAAAATGACCGGCCGCACCTGAGCCAGACATACATCGTGCGGCCCATACAACCGGCAAGGGCGGATCTTTCCGGCCGGAGGCGACCTGCACGGCCCGGAAGCATTTCAGGGGGTGAGTGAAAAGGCCTGCCGCGCCGCGCCGGACCTAGAGCAGGGCCGGACCCATGGGAAGGGCCGCGTTCCGGTCTAAATCTATCTGGTGTTCCGTGTCCGGGGTTACGGCGGGAGATGTTTAATTCCTGAGTCTCTATCTCGGATTCAGAGGGAGCTGGGGCTTCAGAGGAAATATCTAAAGCCTCAGCTTGAGTTATTACTTTAATATGGTCGGTGCTTATTTCCAAATTATGATGGCACATTGGCTTCACTCCATTAAGATTCCTATACTGCTATATTTATGAAATTACTCTTATTTGGTTAATTTTTCTTGCCAAACAGATATTTATATGATAAAATAGCAAATTGTTTGGTTTTAAGGATATACTTTAATCTAAAGTCAGCCCTTTAAAGACCACAATCCTTGCTCTTTTCGGACGAAAAGGGCCTAAGACCAGAAGGAGGTGTTGTGCAATGAATAAGTACGAAATTACGGTGGTTGTTAAACCTAATTTGGAAGAAGAGGCGATGAACGCAGAATTTGCTCATGCTCAGGAACTCATTGAGAGATTTGGCGGCACAGTTGAAAAAGTTGACGACTGGGGCAAGCGCAGATTAGCTTATGAAATTCAAAAGCTTAATGAAGGCTTTTACCGTTTCTTTACAGTTTCTGCTGAGCCTGGTGCTCCGGCTGAAGTTGAGTCACGTCTCAGACTTCGCGAAAATGTGCTTAGATATCTTATAATTAAGCTGGAGGCATAAGTTCAGGGGGGTTAGTCATGAATAAGGCAATTATTATGGGCAGATTGACAAAGGATCCTGAGATAAGATATTCTCAGTCTAATGAACCCTTGTGTATAGCCCGCTACACCTTAGCTGTAAACCGAAGGTTTAAAAGAGAGGGCGAGCCTGATGCAGACTTTATACCCTGTGTAGCCTTTGGCAGAGCCGGTGAGTTTGCCGAGAGATACTTTAAAAAAGGCATGTTGGTTTGTGTGTCAGGCAGAATTCAGGTTAGAAGCTGGGAAGACAACAGTGGTCAGAAAAGATGGAGCACTGAAATCGTTTTAGAAGAGCAGGATTTTGCAGAGAGCAAAGCCTCTTTCCAATCAAGAGGCGGCGGCAGGGATATGCCGATGGAACCGGCTATGAGCGGCGCACCTTCAAGAGAGCCGGCCGGGTTTGCTGCTATATCTGAGACTATAGATGATGAAGACCTTCCGTTTTAGCCTATTATTATAGCATTATAATTCCAGATTAGGAGGTAAAATATGGTTCACAAAAAACGCGGGCGTAGGAAAAAGCGCGTATGTGCATTTTGCGCCGATAAAATAAATAATATTGATTATAAAGATGCTCCGAAATTAAGAAGATTTATCTCTGAAAGAGGTAAAATTCTTCCCAGAAGAATTACAGGCAACTGCGCGAAACACCAAAGAGCGCTGACTATAGCTATTAAAAGATCAAGACATATAGCTTTGCTGCCATATACTCAAGATTAATATTATGTTAGGCCGAAGGTAAAGTCTTCGGCCTTTTTTGTAGAAATTTTGTGCAAATAAAACAACATTATGAATTTACTATTGAATTTTACATTTTGTTTATTTATAATATAAGAAACAGTGTTTTACTTAAAATTAAGAGGCTTTTGTCTATATATTAAAGTAAATATCGGAGGATATCATGGATTATATAAAAAGATATGAGTCTTGGCTAAGCGATAGCTTTTTCGATGAAGAAACAAGATCAGAGCTTGCTCTTTTACGAGATAATTTTTCTGAAATAGAAGAGCGCTTTCACAAGGATTTGGAATTTGGTACCGGCGGGCTCAGAGGTATTATAGGGGCAGGCAGCAATAGAATGAATGTTTACACCGTTAGAAAAGCGACGCAAGGTTTTGCCAATTACTTAAAAAAAGAATCACCGGGTAAGAAACTGGGGATTTTATTTGCCTATGATTCGCGTAGGTTTTCAAAGGTTTTTGCCGAGCAAGCTGCCCTTGTTATGTGTGGAAACGGCATAAAAGCCTATGTTTTTGAATCTTTGCGTCCTACGCCAGAACTAAGTTTTGGTGTTAGGCATTTAGCTCTTGACGGGGGAGTGGTAATAACCGCCAGCCATAATCCGCCGGAATATAATGGTTATAAGGTTTACGGGTCTGACGGCGGTCAGGTGCCTTTTCCAAAAGACATTGAGATTATTGAAGAAGTTAATAAGGTTAATAGCTGGTCAATGGTAAATATGGCGGATAAAGACAAAGC
>Ga0131853_10005392_pt1 | contig 23049 bp, 15 predicted proteins | sample TergutLab28metaG_FD_92764 | JGI IMG/M metagenome (GOLD analysis project Ga0131853, IMG submission 92764) | Labiotermes labralis P1 segment gut microbial communities from Petit-Saut dam, French Guiana - Lab288 P1 (version 2) (version 2) | ecosystem: Host-associated > Arthropoda: Insects >...
AAGAAGAAGAAGAAGAAGAAGAAGAAGAAGAAGAAGAAGAAGAAGAAGAAGAAGAAGAAGAAGAAGAAGAAGAAGAAGAAGAAGAAGAAGAAGAAGAAGAAGAAGAAGAAGAAGAAGAAGAGGTAAAGTTGTCTGTGTCCACACCATAAAGATATACAAGGGAGTAAAAATATTCTAGTAGCTCCACTCACTCTTAACCTGGCACCAAGTGCTGGTGATTGGACAGCTTCATGCCCCAGTCACTTTACTACTGGGAAGGAGTACATGGTACCCACTAAATAGGAGACCAGGTGGACTCCAGAGTCAGTCTACATGTTTTGGAAAAGAGAAATTTTTTTCCCTACCAGGAATTGAACATTAAATCATGCAGCCTATAGTCTAGTCCCTAATACCAATAACACTAGCACATCTCATATTTTATTTTATATGAAGGTTCATTTCTTATGCCTTCTGAGATGTGATGATGTGTCATCTGGTGTACACGTACGTGCATGCTTACTTCCTAGAGATGGACCAGTTGTGAGAAATACTGCAGGAACCTATTAGTTTTAAAAAGTCTTTGATTTTACTTGGTGTAATAATAATGGCAGTGATATATTTCCATCAAAATATGCTTATGATGAATAAAAAATAAAATGTAATGCAGTACTGGAGTATTTTGGTGTAGAAAATTCGCTATTTAAAATGTCTCACACCATTTAAAATGGTCTCTATTACACCATTTAATATGAATGCCCTTTCTAGTGCTGCTAATGCTTATACCATTCTAAAATGTCACCGTATCTTTTATGTAAATGCTCACACAGGATAACATAGGAAGATATAACAATACTATAATACTTATTATATCAATGTACATACTTCCGCCTGGCATTGTTTCAATGATGGAAGCACGGATTCCTCCAGAATTTATAAGTCCAATAGCTGCCCTAGTCCAACTGCCTGGTTTTGCTGTTTCCACATACTGCAAAATAGCCATCAATGATTATGGCAACATACTACAATAGATATAAATGCTTCTGTGCAATACTAATAATGGCACTAAATTTAATTCAGATACTGCAATTATATGCGACATTTCAGAAGACATTTTTGCATGTGACAGTTAACCTCTGGCTTATGTCCCTTTAAATTACAACTGACTGATTTTGCATTTTAAATGCCTGGTTCTAGAGTTATTTGGATTATATGTTGCATATCATATATTTTAAGTTATGATGTATGAAGAGAAAGTATGATATTAAGAATGAATCTATTTGCCTATGTCCGAAGTTCTTAGGATCCTCCTATTTCGAAGCGCCTTTAATGTATTATTACATTTCAGATTTCACTACATATTTTTGTTGCTGGAAACACTCATTACATAAATCTGCCATTATATTTGAGGCATGCTGCTATGAAAATTACAGTAGACTCTACATAGTATGTTGCTGTATTTTGTCCAGCCATCTCTATGATTGATTTACAAAACTTCTCAAATAAGTGCGATGAATTTACACTAAAAATTTAGATAAATGTGATGTGGTCTCTGTCTTTCCAGTATAACAATTGCTTCCCACATTATAGAAATAAACTAAATTTATATAGTTTTTTAAGAAATACATAATTTTAGACATTTGTCATATACCAAAATTATCTCCTTAAGATCTGTATTCTCTTTGCAAAGATGTGTTAATCTGTTTTATATTTATTAACAAAATAAAGAATAACTGCTTCATAACTTCATGCAGTGTATCGTGTGTCATATGATTAGTTTTCTGTAACAGATCTGTGTACAGTGGGGTATGCTACAATGAACGATGCAACAATGAATGTATGCTACAATGAACATGGAGGAATACTAATGGCTGATGTAGCACACACATGCGCATTACATGTTGGGCCTTCCCCCTTTGATTAGAGCAACCATCATCATCTTTGTTATCGTCTGTAAAAGTTCAGTTATCTGCTAATTTGTACAGTGTATAAAAGTTAAATATATTTCATATTATTTTTACACTTATATTTTTGATTTTGTATTATATTTTTCCTGTGTAAATGGTTGTGTTGGATGGTAACTTTGCTCTAGGCTGTGTGTTTCAAATGGATTACCCCTTAAAACATATATTTCAATGTATGCTAGAACAAAGAGATGCTAATATGAACAAGGTTCTAGAACCAATTACGTTCATTTTATCATACCCCACTGTATTAACTACTTTAATATTGATGCTAATAATATATTTAAAACTGAAACAAGAAAGCATTTAAAAATACATATACTCCACCATGGTCAACAAATTTCTATATTTGTTTTAATCTGTCATCGGTGCAGTTTGATTTTAATGTATGGTACAAATAATGTAAGGGGACCTCGGTAGCACAGTGGTTAAGGCACTGTGCTACAAATTGGAAGGTCGCTGGTTCGATTCCAGATGGTGTCATTGGAATTTTTCATTGACATAATCCTTCCGATCGCACTATGGCCCTGGAGTCGACTCAGCCTCTAACAGAAATGAGTACCAGCGGTATTTCCTGGGGGTAAAAACGGCCGGTGCGTAAGACTGACAACCTTACCACCATTCTGGGCCATTGTCATGTAATCTGGGAACCTTAACTTCCTGGAACCCTCTGGGCCACTCCAGGCCTGTAATGGGACTGATTTACCTTTACCTTAGAAATAATGTAAAAAATCCACATGTATTTGATGATGAAGTTAAGTTACCTCATCCACAAAGGCATTGGTAATAAGGTTTCCCATGTTGCACTCCCCCATCCTGCAAGCACTATTGGAAGAATCAAGGAAAACTGCGGTACTCCCGATTACTTTCTTTCCTTCGGCATCAATAATTTCTTTCCACGGCTTCATTGCCTGCACAACATCTTGATCTGAGGAATTCAAAAACAGTAATTATAATTGCTACTCCTCTTGCAATTGTTTTAATTCTGAAACTCCAGTGGTAAAGACAAGGTACAGAACACAAGTAGAGACTCATTAGAATTTTTCTCTTCTCTACAGAATGGTTCCTGGGCACACACAGCTTCCCATCCAATTTCAATCACGATGGACATTTTCTGGATTATTTTTTTCCCAGCAGTGTTCCTTACAAGGGATGTCAATAAGACACATCAGCACAGTCCAATATACTATGTTACATGACGAATAGGTACTGGCAAAGTGGCTGGACCATAATGCTGCTTATTTGATTCCAGCTAGTGCTATGAATTTTTTTAAAATTTTCAAATCTGGGGTCAGCTGGTTTAAGTTGTTACCCTGAAAGCTGAATATCTTGACTGATGCTTTCAATATTCGTCCTCACTCTCCCAAGGCAAACGCTGGGATTAAAAAGCTTGTTCCTCCACTGACCTTCATGTTTCTTTGCTTACCTTCATCTTCCAATTTGTTGCTATATAACATAAAAACTGACAAAAGATATTAAATAAAGTAAGAAACAAATAGCATATTGCCAGAATTAAGAAAATATACACTTTGTTCCTAACAAGTTTGTGGTGTGATGCAAAGTGGAGGCACAAGTCAATTTTTCACTTCATTAATGTATTGTTAGGGTAGCAGTGTAGGTTATATTTCTGGATCCCAGAGGCCCTCATGCCTACAGTAGTGAACGGTAATATTTGGGGTGTGGGAATGTAGTACAATGCAAAACTTCTCTTTGATTTTGCTTTAAGACACTGAACACTGTTGTCACCAACACCTTTCAAGAAAATGAGCCATGGTATTTTAAATATAACAGGCAATGGCAGTACCAAAGTCAGCTCATATTTAGGTTTGTATTAAGTTATGGTTTCATAGGTAAGGTGTACTGATAGTTTTAAACAATAATTAAGTTTTAAGAGCCTCATTTTCTGAAAATTAACAACATAGAGTTTGGTGCATAAGTACCAACATTTTTGACAGATCATCTATCTTAACATTCAGGATAGAAGAGTTCATCATCCCCCTCTACCAAACAACACAGTATCACATCCCAGCCAAGTCAACTCAACCACCCATTATTAAATCATAAAGGAACACAGTAAACCATGTAATGTAGCAAGATTCAAGAATAAACACTGAAATAAATATTAATGTGTGTTACAACTGAAACTGGTGTGCATCTGTGCTCTATACATTGGACCAATTCAGAGGCACAGTTTGTGTTAACATAATGATTCTCTGATGTTGGCACCCCATGAGTGGTGCAAAATGTAGGAAGGAAAGTGTGCATTGATTGTGTTTGCTTTTTGGTGCACAAAAAGTTGGTTAGATAGCATGATTTTGAAGTAAATATCAACACACTGCACTCTGATACCAGATAAAAGTGGCCATATTCACGATTCAGGAGCCTTTACACCAGAGGACACATCACTGCATACTGGACTGAAGAACAGGTTATCAAGTAGCTGTGTACTGTTAATTACAAAAAGAATTTCATCACATCTGCTAGGAATTTAAGTTGTCCAACTAGTCTACAGAACCCAGTGTAACAGCTGAGTAATGATGAAGATGTATGAAAACAGTATGACAACTAATTAAAAACAGCCTTTACACTATGCATGAAACTGTCTCTAAGAAGGCTGTTTTAATGAGTCAATGGCAAATATTTCAGTTTATTAACGAACATGTTAAGCATTGTCATACAGTTCAAACTTCTGATTACATTAAGCACTGGTATGTAGTCTTACCTTCTGGTTCAGATGTATTAAGCAATATTGGTGAACCTTGCCATTCTGTACATTCTCCCTTCTCATCAAACCAGACTGTGATGTCACCCACATATTTTGAATATGCATAAGCATGTACAATGAGTACTTTATGTCCTCCAACTTGCTTCACAACCCATGGGTAGTCGCCCACTGGGATTTCAGTTGAGGGAGGGGGTCCTGCATGACATAAGAAATGTATAGTTTCAGTTATAGAGTATGTGGATGTATGGAATATAAGTAAGGGATTCTTTGTGGTGCAACATCTGCCTTAAAAAGTTTGCATCGATTATTTAAAGGTACATATTATTGTCAAAGATGCACATTCTTCAGTAAAATTAATTTAAAAATGCACTGACAACATATGCAGTAAATATTTCTTAATCTTTCTTCCCACCACCTGGACTTGACAGTGTTCATGCAGAAAAAAGCTAGCATATATAAAAGCTAAGGGCACACATTAAATAGAAACTGACCAAAAGTGGATGTATAATATTTTTACCTTAAAGCGTGTCTCTTTATTATTTGTTTAGAAATTTTCCGCTGTCTTGAGACAAAAGTTTTTTTTTATAATGTTCACAAAATTTTGTCATTAGAGTCTACATTGAGATAGCCGAATTCATTTCTTCTCAAATTCCTATACCACTGTTATCCTCAAATTACTTATCAAACAGGGTCTTTTATATTAATTATCACTCGACATTCTGCAGGTAAGGATCGTAAGGAGAGGACATATTGCTAGAGAGTGTGGGTTGCTACCTGGAAGATTACCGGGCATACGTGGGTACTTGGGCAGCGAGGATTTCATGGGCTATGAGGACCTCATGGCGTACTGCATAAGGCAATGGATGATGATATTTTGCTTAGAGACTGTGATTCTCTTTGCAACAACTTTAGCTGTACTATTGGTCATTGGTTGAGTGGAGAAAAATCCTTGACCTGGTGCGGAGACTGAGAAAATTAAGCAAGTTTTGTGTAGTGGGTGTGATAGACATCTCACATCGATAACTCAATGTGACACATGTGGATGCTGGTTTCATAACAGCTGTGGTAATGGTTAAAGATCAAGTGGCAGAGAGCAGGAAATGGATCTGTGATAAGTGTGGATCAGAGAGAATCAGACTACTAGAGGAGAACTGCAAAATGCTTTGCTTCAAATTGACGATCTAACAAGGAAGAACAAGGCACTGGAAGAACAGTTATGATTGGCAGCAGTTGGAAGAGAAGTTAACAGGTGGGGTACAGTGCTAGGTCATCTTAAAGGTGGAGAGTGCTGCTTATATGGCTGTTTTGTTCATCACATTCTTTCATATTCTTCTGGTTCTATTTTGCATAATTGTATATATGGTTGTAAGTTTTGTATGCTCCTGTTTAATTTTATAAATTATGTATTCTTATTGTTGTGTCTGTTCTGTTCTGGGTATTCTGTTTCATTGTGTTGTGTGTAAATGTGTACTCTATTTTTGCCACCAGGTATCAACCCAATTGCAGTTAACAAAAATATCTTAACATTTTGTACCAATTGTTGGGTTTAGTCTTTTCATCTCAGTTTCCTGACCAGTATTTTGTATACATGACTCAGATTTATTAGCATGCCAAATATCATTCCCTATTCCATATTTGTTAATTGCATCACAACACTATTTTTGGGTGATGATGAACTCTAAAACTGTTTTATGACTTGTACTTTGCAGTTTGTCTGTACTTGTACTTTGGCAAATTAAACTGAACTATATTCCAGAAAATCTAAATCTGAATTACATTATCTAAAATGAGATTTATGACACAGCTGAAACACACTATAACTGACTACTAACAAAAGGATGTATGGTGAGAATTTAAAGCAGAGTCACCACTCATCATTACTGTGAAATGTAGAACCAGCTTGATTCAATGTGTCAACAGACAGCAAAACAAACACACTGCTCAAGCTATTACAAAAGAACAAACAACACACATACAAACGATCTGAGGAAAATGATGATTTCACTTCTCACTCCCTGCTCAGAAGCTCTTGGCCATGTCCCCATATGACCCTCAAATCAGAACTGTCACCAAATTCTCAGTTTACCTGTGTACAGAAAGCTGTGAGAATGACCACCAACTATGACATCTACGTCTGGCGCAGCTGCTGCTACTTCAAGATCCACATCAAGACCACCATGAGAAATTGCAATGATAATGTCCACACCTTGTTCCTTCAGTTTTTCTGCTTCTTTGTTTACAGTCTCCACCTCATCAAGGAACACCAAATTCCCTGTGCTGGATATTTCCTGCAGCACAAGTAAGTTGCTGATGACCTTTGTTTATAAGGTGAAACAAATATGTTAAAGCTGCAATGAACTTAACTATGATACATGACTTGTTGATAAATTCTTTGAAAATTTAGAAATTGGCAACAGCAGTAAAAACTGAATTTAATATTCATTGTGGCATTATAAGCAGATCGGACATTGTAAAATAATTTAAGGATCCTAATCACTATTTCTTGAGAATCTTCCACTCTCCTTTCTAAAACACTTAACAATGAAAAATACACAGTTTTAAACTTTAACTTCATAATGTGGGGCATACAGACTGGAATTTCAATTGCTTCCTGCAACAGACACATTGCTTCAATGCAAAACAGTCTCACTCTAGTATTCTTTGACTGTGGTCAGCTATGTTTTCACCCCTTCTTCAGGGATAATTTGTGCTTTTTATGAAACATCGGAGTTGGTGTAACAATCATAATATCTATCAATATTTTCAGTCACAACCAACACACACTCTGTTAACAATTTTATTATGTGGCAACTAGTTTCACCTGACGATGACCCGAGTTCAGGGTCGAAACTACTTACCGTGTAATAACACTGTTCACAAAGAGTGTGTTGATTGTGACTGAAATTATTGATAGATATTATGATAATTTGTTACTTTGAATGACATTATCTTCTTCTCCAAATGAATCTCCTCTGTTCTGAAATGGACATGCTGTGCTCATCCTGTTGACAGGGCCGGCTCGAGACATGTCGGCACCGCGGGCAAGCTAATAATTTGGCGCCCCTTCAAACCGATGAAATTTAAACACTATGAGTCTACGGCAGGGCTAGCGAACATTTTTGAGGGGGGCGTGCCCAAACTGCGGATAATTTTCGGTTGAATTCTTTCGCTTGTAGAAAAGCTGAGTTTACCAGCACTATATTTCCGATTATTCCAGAGACATATTAGCGCCCTTGTAGGTTGGGGCACCGGGCAGCTACCCGGCTGGACCGCCACTTTGTATGGCCCTGCCGTTGGCACTCATCCTTATTTTGAGGCTGGCAGGTGGTGGATGACCTTGGATATTGGGCGGCTTTCTGGACCGTCACTCTTAAAAAAAATATCAATCTTCATTTTTAAACATTTCTGACTTTGGTTCACTACCAAATAAACTTCCATGTAAATCTTTCTGTGTTGGATTCCAAGCTGCATTCCGGATGTTGTCGTTCGTATTGATATACAGCCATTTCACACAAAAAAGCAAACTTCCTCCTCATTGGTAAGGCCTTAAGAGGCGAAGATACAAAATGAGAAAGTGTAAAATGAGGCTGTGTTGCCCATGATCATGTACAAGTAGAGTCTCAAAATGCACAACTTGAGGTACTAACATTTCGGTGGAACCAAAGAATATTAAACGTTATCTCACGGTGGATATTCAGAAAATATCAATTATTCGTATATGGTTAATACTTGGCAATTTTTCACAGTTTGTAATACAATTCATTCATTTATTCTGTTGGTTGTCTTATGGTAGGTACATAGCCGTATCACCGTAAAATAAATTTGGTTATGTAAAAATTTGTGTCTTGTCCAAGCTTTCGTCCTTCAATTTCGTTAGATTCTCCATTCTGTGTAACAATCTCGTGGAAGAAATTTGACTAGTATTACTGAAATCTGACAATAAATTCAAGTAATAAACATCTTGGATACTCACAACTGTGAGTCCAGGATCTGAAATGGCTATACTTACATTGGTCGTTCGAAGAATGTAGCCCAGGATGCCGATCTTCCTGCCTCCTCTTTCAATAATAATAGACTTATTGTATTTCCCCTGTATGGCGGGTTCTTTAGAATCATCAATGTTGACAACAACGAATGGAGCATTCATATTTTCTAGGAAAGGAACAACTCCTTCTATCTTATCATCAAATTCGTGATTGCCCAACGTCTGCAACATATATTGTCATTAATAAAACACCAATAAGAATTAATTATTTTATATCTGTTTATTTAATGACGCTGTCGGTGTTTAGGGTTGTATGACATCGATGACAGATAAATGAGGATGGAGAATTTGTTAGATTACACTAAGAGGTTCAAACCGAAATACTCCGAGAAACACTTGTCCCAGTGCTAATTTGTCCACCACAAATTCTACATGCACTGGCCTTGGATCGAGCTCAGGCTTCCCCAATGACAGACCGGCAACTAACTACATGTGCCATGACAATGACTAACAATTAATTCCCAATGTCCTAATGTTATTGAGGAATTTTTACCTAGGAGGTTTATAAGACACTGAATAAATTTTTATTCTGAAGAGGAACACAAAAATACATGCTGAATTTTGGAGGACATATCATGAGTAACTAACATAAAGAGTGATGCTTAGACAAACTGAGGTCTACTGGATATATATATATATATATATATATTTATTGGTGTTTAGGCCTATTGATCCAATGCACGTACAGACAAAACAAACTTCACCAGTCTTCTCACAAGTGGTTCATATAAACAAGTCAGGTAGCGTAAAAACTAAGGAGGCTTTACACCCTTTGGTCAACTATTTCGAATAACATACGACAAACTAAAACTATGCTGGGGCTTTAATATGTATCGAATGAGTAATTAATGTGTATTCTAGGCTTCTCTATGGTTTATCTTAGCGGGATAAGCATGAATGAAGTCCGGGATGTGCATGGCAACGCATGGCAGGCCTTCACGTAAACTGTCCCTTACTGTTGTATGATTTTAACCAAAATAGAAGAGTAAGACGCATTTTAGTTAGGCTTCCCTATATCAGATTTCGTGAAAATCGCTACAGTGTTACTGGAGTTGTTTTCGCAAACGGGCAGAAGAGCAGAACGATGTTAGAGAATGGGTAGGAATTCATTTTCACCCTTAAATGAGACAAGATTTTCACTTAGTCGAGTTTCACGAAATTTACACTTACCCGACAAGTCTTTCAAAGAAAATGTATACCAGATTCCACGAAAATCCGGTAAAGTTTCAGCCGCTGATACGTAGACAACAGACAGAAGAGCGTATGTGGTTTCCACATAAGGTGTTCCTTCTTAGCTTTGTAAATAACACTGCAAATTTTTCACAAAATGTGTTTATGGCTTTCATATGCTTCAAATAATAAAGAGCGAACGTTATTATTATTATTATTATTATTGGATGCGATTTGGGCTTCCTGTTCTGTCAGATTAAAACAAAACATTTTAAGAACACAACGTTCGCAGACAGGCTCGTTGTAGGTAGGCGTTCGAAGTATTCAGTTGGCTTCCTTACATATAGTTAATATTCGTCAATATGCTGAAAGTAAGCTTAATTAAACTGTAGGTCTACCAGCGTCACATTTCATAGCGACCTTGTCTCTTATCAGAATGAATGGCCAGGCGTTTGTAGTGCAAACACCGTGTTTTGTGCAGGAAATAGGATATGAATGCTCATACACTACTTAGAAGAATGTCAAGCTTCAAGGTGTGAAAAAAAAAGCAGAACTTAAGACATAAGCAAAGTCCCTAAGACTGTAGCCTTGTTACAAACTGTTGTGAAAGCTCAAGAAACAGTCTCACAGTCCTTCCATTCACCAAGCCTAGAATTCTGTGCTGAAGGCACATCATGTTGTGATAAATGCCTGGGTCTTCAGGGTGACTGTATGGAAATTGTTCTGTTTTGTTTTGAGAAATGTTACTTTACATAAAAGTTGCTGAATAAGCATATTTGCACTACGCATTCTTACTTTTCGATCGATATCCGTATATTTAATTTACAAGTTATAATAACACATGATGATATCTATGTTTGATATCATCATTTGTGTGCTTATATCTTGCATAAGGCTTTGTTCTTGTGTGCAAGGATCAATTAGGCTTATCTAATAATAGTGTTATTGAAGCACCTGCCAACGACATGGTAACAGAATCAGATTTCTTACCACAACAACTTTTCCTGTGCCTGATTGCAAAGAATTAAGTCTATCTACACAATCCGTCCATGTCTTTGATTAAAATCTGCTTGATTGGAAAAGTAATGAAAGAAGCTTTGTAATATCTGGTAGATATGTTGTATCTGTTGCGGACCCGATGAGGACCGTATCTTGGATGTTGTTCTCAGGAGGGACGGAGCTCGGAACTCAGGTTAAGACACACTGTCAATAATCCCCAAGCAGAGTGTACTGGAGTTTTATTGTGCGTGAGTAGGGAATAATTGCAGTTACAACTGAACTGTATTGGTCACAAATCTCGCCAGCGGGCTCTCCATTACCGTTAACACTCACTGATCGTCCAGCTTCATTCTCTGTTGTTCAGTCACTGTTCGAGATACACAGCAGACTGCTGCTGCAGAACAAAGCAGCTATTGTTACATGCGTTACTCCACACACTGCTCGCGCGATAAACACTTAGCGCGTCCAGTTATAAACAAAAAGAAATAGAACGAAATTATATTCCTCCCATGCCTGGTCTTAAGAGAGGCGAGAAATAAACACGATAAAATTAAGCTCATGACTAATATACAATACATTCACGAATGCTAGAAAGAAAAGAAAGAAAACAGCAACAACAACAAAAATTAATGTGTGTCAACTACACAACAGATATGTTAGATTAGTGAAGACAAAGCAAGTTAGAAAATATGTTCTTACTACATTTAGGTATACATCCATTTTCCAAAAGGGCATTTTGCTATGTTATACCACACAATTCTTGATATTTATTTACCCCAGACACGTGTTTACTCTTCAAATGCTAGCGGTATTAAAGATTCCACATGGCACAGATATCAAAACAATTTTCCTGACATTCTGTTAAATACTGACCACAATAAAAATTATTTAAATGTAAAATTACAGATATAAATGGTACTTATATTTCATATGCCATGTAGCAACATTTTGTCAATGAACTTCAAACTTCGAGCCATTTTAATGATGTACGGTCTGCTGTCACCTTCCTTTGTACACAAATAAAGGACTGGAAATTCTACATCGGCATGAATCTGCACGGTCAACATAGCTTGCAAAAGTTGGTGATTCAGCCCCCCGGCCAAAATAATTGCCCAAGACATGAAAATTTTTTGAAACTGTACGGAAGGTGTCTCAGCATTTCTTTTCACTTAATTTAATTCAATTTAACGTAATTTCATTTTATGCGCTTCGTGAAAAAACATACCACCACCACTACCACCGCCGCCGCCGCCGCCGCCACCACAACCGCCCTCAAAACCACCACCACCACCACCACCACCACCACCACAACAGCTACTTGTACTGCTACTATAATTCTGCCGCCAACTCTACGACCACTAAACTAGCACTAACAATGGCACTGCCACTAATAGCTACTTGATGCAGATGGAGTGTTTGCCCTCCGTCACTCGATCACCAGTCGGAAGCTAAACAAGAGAAACCAGACAAGACACAGCAGGAGAGCCAAGCAGGCTTTCTTCGTAACCCTGTGTACCAAGTCCGTGATCAGACATAATCCAACGCTACATTAACCAACAGAGTTAGTAAAGCGTCCTTAACACATGAAACGAGTAAGACTGGGATGTGACGCCGTGTACAGAGTATCCTGCTGCCTTCATCGTCTATCCTCATGACGGCGACAGAGTGATCCTCCGAAACGTCCGTACATTGTACCACACTACACGGCGTCACATCCTACATGACAGAAATATTCATGGTCACAGCCGTGAGCAATTGAAAGCGTCGCAAAATAAGATAAGTAGAGGGCTTAATTACACGTAAGTAATTAACATTGTATAGCTCCGTATTCATTTAATACAATGTATGAGATTCGAATGATTTTCATAATAAACAGTCGTCATTTCCTTACATGGAATTAGCAGGTTGGTCTTTGTAATTGAGACCTAATATGTTTTCTACCCGTTCTGAATAGAATTTTAAATACCAATGAAATTAAAGTTATATTTAAAGGGTTCAGACATGTGGTCACGTTGGTATCATTTTAAAGTCGTTCTTTTACTTCTGCTACTTCTTATTCTCAATCATCAAATGAGAAGATGCGTAGGATACTGTGTCGTCAGCACAGTCACGTGTAGAGTCGCGTTACACACAATGGTCAGTCAATAGCCAGTCAGTCCTTTCGGTTTCCTACACTTCGTGGGAATCACAGACATGTCTTAGAAAAAAGTTCTGATAGCTGACGTCACGTCGTTCTGTGTTGGAGCGACCTCTGTGTCCAAATTGTGGATCTGTGTGTCGTTAGGTCGGTCTTGTCACCTGTGTCAGATTTCAGAGTTCGAACTGAAAAAAAGGAACCATTTTTCAACACCTCCTGGAATGACCTGTTGATTTTATTACAGATCCATACCTTACTCATGCCTATTTTATTGACTACATATATATATATATAATGCAGCCCTAGGCATGGTAGGCCTACATTAAATTAAACTACTTTGGAAATGTTACAACCGATATTTTTTTATAAATATTATTTTCGGCGATAAATTTCTTTATTTATAGTATTAAAATTTAAGCAACAATAATTTTAAATATTATTGTCTAAAATCAGAACTATAATTTTGTCCATTGTTTTGTATGGGTGTGAAACTGGTGGCTCACATTGAGGGAGGAACGTAGGCCAGGGGTGTGTGAGAACAGGGTGTTGAGGAGAATATTTTGGCCTAACAGGGACGAGGTAACAGGGGAGTGGAGAAAACTACATAATGAGGAGCTTAATGATCACCCAATATTGTTTGGGCCATTAATGATCACCCAATATTGCTTGCGTCATTAAATCGAGAAGAATGAGATGGGCAGAGCATGTAGCACGTATGGGGGGAGAGGCGAGGCATACACAGGATTTTGGTGGGGAATCCTGAGGAAAAGAGACTACTTGGAAGACTCAGGCGTAGATGGCAGGATAATATTAAAATGGATATTCAGGAAGTGGGATGTGGGGGTATAGACTGGATCGAGTTGGCTCAGGACAGGGACAGGTGGCGGGCATATGTGAATGCGGTAATGAACTTTCGGGTTCCATAAAATACGGGGAAATTCTTGACTAGCTGAAAATCGGTTAACTTCTCAAGAAGGACTCTGCTGCATGGAGTAAGGAAGTAAGTAAATAAGTATCATCTAAAACAGTGGGATCAGTGTTAAAGGAAGAACACAGACTAAGTGTATTCTAAAACAGGGCGCGACGCGACGAGAAACTGGAGAATATAATATAATGAGGAGCATCGTGATAAGCTCTGCTCGCCAAATGTTGTTAGGAATATCATATAAAGGAATGGATCAGTGGAGAGAAATGCATACAAATTTTTGGTGGAAAGACCTCAAAGACATAAGTACTTGTAAAACCTAACCGTAACATTCCGGGCACATTGCTGCATTCAGTACAGATCTGTTTATATTACACATTACTTCACAAACGGTGTATTCTTACACGTACTAGGGCAGAAGACATAAATTCGCACTCACACTTTCAACGACGACGATAAACTTAGCTTTGCATTGTTGTTTCTGTATCCTATGACATACGTCATATTTGAAAACGGAGAAATAGCGTGTTCCGTGTTGGTTCTTCTGGCACGTCTACCCAAGGATTTTACGTACGTATATTCGACATTTGGCGATGTACACCCCCTGTTAAGTAGTAATATGGGGATCTTCTACCCAATATTTTTTTTAATTCCTCTGCCATAAATTGTAATACCTTGTTATTTGTCCATTGTTATGTGTCACTGATGATATTTGTAAACCTAACAATGATTTTTAATTGTAATATTAGTGCACATTTTAACCAGTAAAATGTTATAGTAATAGTTATTTGTAATGCGGTGTCCCACACAGAAAACGAAACGAAAGCACTTATATTGACATGTCGTTACTTTTCCTTGCTGGCTCTATGAAAGGCCTGATGACGGATTTGTCAATTAATACGACACAAGTAGCCTATGTATCTGATTCAGAATGTAAGTAGATTTCGACTCAAAATTTATTATTCTCTCGACTGAGTCATGACACAACGGGGTGCCTTCTATTAACCTAACCGAATATAGTACGGCAGTTACAATTTATCTTAAGAAATAGGATGGGAAGATGTTCACTGGGTTCACGTGGCTCGGTGTACGGCCCACTGGCTGTCTTTTACGAACAAGGCAAGGAAACTTCGGGTTTCATAAAATACCGTAGAATTTACTTATATGGACGCTGGTTATCCGGATCGGCTTGGCCTGTGGGGGGTAAATTTGTCGACAAATCTACAAAACTAACTTGCCTTGAAATTACCGGTTATCGGATGAAGTACAGTAAAGTGTTACGACTTCTAGAACTTCAAATCAGGCGTGGTCGCAAGGTTTAGAAGCAGGTAAATACTGCAAATAGTAATAGCCGAACTTCAAACTGACAATGTAGCCTATTATCAAAGAAAAATCCAACTATCCGGATTTTCTGCATATCCGGACGGCTCGCCGTCCCAATTAATCCGGATAGTTGGAGTTCTACTCTACAAGGAATTTCTTGGCTAGCTGAGCAGATATCAGCTATTCCATGGCGTCAGTTATGGTGCCCTTAATGACACCGTCATTAGTTCGAATCGTTGTCGAATGTCACTATGTTATAACACCGTGTAAACAGCTTAAAAGAGAATAAGTGAGATAGTTACCAAAGCGTCATGCGGCAGCATATTCAACAATTGAGCTGTGACATTCCATTTAAACTTGGTGTACCACAGAGTTCCCTGAAAATTATCGCCAGCATTTAAGAAAACTGGGTTGGGACGCTCTTCGATAAGTCTCTTGACTACCGTGGCGACTCGGGCAATGCCTCCGACACATGATGCTTCTTGACCTTCCCAACATGTACCCGAGTATACATCACTTTGTTCAAAATGTGCGTGAAAATCGTTGATGTGGATGATCGATAACCCGAACAAATCTCCTTCGTTGCTGCTCACTTCAGGAACACGAAGTGTTTCACAGAGAACAAAAATGGCGAAAGCGATGCATGCTCCGAAGACGTTTCGATTTAGAAACACAGACATACCTCAGGCGGTCACTGCATATAACGCCACACAAGTCTTCCGCGTTATGCCTACTCCACAACTGAAAAAGAAGGTAAACTTGTCTGTAGCTACTATCTCTGTTTCTACCCATATATTCTCAAGATAAAGACTCCAACATGCAGAGTGACAGATTACTTCACGCCATTGTTACAGAATTTTATTTCTGAAGTCGTTCGCAGGCAGTTACGTCGTACAGTCATTTCTGTTGTAATGCGACAGTTATGTTCTTGTGAGACCTCGCGTTATAGAAAATCATGTAATAGAAAAAAACGAATAATAAGGTTATGGCATGATATCTTCACATGTCACTGAAGCAGCGTAATAACCAACACGAGCATGGAACATTTCGCGTTTCTACAAACGGCGTTCATCTATTCATCAACTGTGTTACAACCAGTTCGCGTTAGTGAAAGACACGTAATAGCAGAACCGACTGTACACCATCGTCTTCCGTTACGGACATCTGGATATTTCTTTTGTAATTATTATTTGCACCTGGACAAAGCAGCCATGGGCATGTTCACGTGCACGCTGTATGATATTGCATGAAAAACATGGCGTACCAGCGCAAAGTTAAGCAGACGAGAGGAACCACTTAATTGAAATTCAGGTGCTGCAAGACCATAAATAGCCTAATATTTCATGGCCAAATGAGTTAGAACGTGCATCGAAGCTGAACTTGGTTGTTTTGAACATTTTTTAGGCTTAATTGTGGTCCGTTCTAGTTGTTTAATCCACCAAAATTTATTTATATCAGTTGAAGTCACTAATTTCGAAAAACCACACGTCTGTAACGTTCGCGCACCGGACCCAAGTTCATGCGACAATTCTGAGTGGAATGAGACCCGGAAGTACTGGCGTTAAATCGCCGGACACTCTGTATATCGACTAAAGAAAATCTTCCATCTAATCAATGTACAATTTACAATGTACAATGTACTATGTACTACGTACAATGGGACAAATTTAATGTTCTGTGGACCGTGCACCGTGATATATTTGCGCATTAAGAACCAACAGGATGCACTATTTCACTCTCAATTTATTTCAATAATTAGCTTCTACATGTTTCGAGCAGGTTTACTGCCCATCATCAGGAGCTACTACTCTGTAATGCAGCAATTGGTATATGTCATGCTGAAAATAATGGAATTGTGTAAAATTACTTAAATTTATATAATTGTCATTAAACGTATAAAACGTTAAGTTATCAGTAAAATTTCAGACTATGTTGAAAGATTTTGAATAATATAAAGTATTTGAAAAATGCAATAAGTTCTTACTTTATAGTAGAATTGTTGTACAGTACATACCGTTTATGTTGGCTGGCTGCTAGCAGGATCGGAGTAGAACTGGTTTTTAGTCGTGTTGATGATGGATTATTGATCAGTTAGTGTGTTACTGATAGCATAATGTTTTATTTGTTTGATGACAATGTGTGTGTATATATACATAAGTAATTTTACACAGGTCCATTATTTTCAGCATGACACATACCAAATGCTGTATATACAGAAAAGTGCCTCCTGATGATGAACAGTAAGCCTGCTTGGAATATGTAGATGTTAATTATTGAAATGAATTGAGAGTGAAATAGTGCATCCTGTTGGCTCTTATTGCGCAAGTACAGTGGGACATTGTGATATAGTCTAGAGACAGATCTTAATACTCGTACTAGCTGATAACCGACACAACGGGTAAATGTTTTGTCACATGCCATTATCAGTTGCCGTATCAAAAAAGAGTCGACGTTTGATTTGCTGACTAGGAGGAAACAATGGGATCGCACTGCCTCATTTCGCCATTTGAGTTTGGGCAGAGGACCCCAGGCATGTTCGGCTCGTTGGAACAATTACTAATCAGCAAAAACCTAATTAACTAACTTACTTACTTACTTCATAGAGCAGAGTCCTTCCCGAGAAGCTAACAGGTCCTCGGCTAGTCAAGAATTTACCCGCATTTTATGGTAACCGAAATTTCATTACCGCATTCACAAGAGCCTGTCATCCGTCCCTAATCTGAGCCAGATCAATCCAGTCCAAGCCTCTCCCCCCCGCTTCCTGAAGACCCATCGTAATATTATCGTCACACCTATATATATATATATATATATATATATATAGTTTCCCATCATTCCTCAAGGGAACATAGGGCCCTCACAAAGTTTCGCCATCTGACAGGATTACTGGCGAGTACTTTGACTTCTTTCCATGTTTTGCCTTGGTGTCTAATCTCTTCAAAGATTGTTCTGCGTCATGTTGTTCGAGGTCTGCCGCGGGATCCGGTTCCCTGAGGATTCCACTCTAAGGCTGCTTTGCTATGTCACCTGGTGGTCGGCGAAGTGTGTGGCCCAGCCACCCCCACTTCCTCTGCCGAATTTCTAATTCGATTGGTTTTTGCTTAGCTCTCGCCCACATTTCTTGATTTGATATCTGGACCGGCCAGAATATTTTCATTATTCTGCGGATGCATCTATTGACTAGAACTTGGAGTTGATGTATGATGGTTTAAGTAAGCTTCCAGGTTTCACAGCCGTAAAGCAGGACGGACTTTACGTTGGTATTGAAGATCCTTATTTTGGTGTTATTAGAGTATGCTGTCGATCTCCAGACTGTGTTGAGTGTTCCGAACGCCGTCGCATCTATGCCTAGGTCTATCACGTGGCCTCTTTCCATCAGTTCTCCCTACCAAAACCCCGTAAGCACATCTCCCGTCCCCCACACGTGCTACGTGCCCCGCCCATCTCATTCTTCTTGATCGCCCGAAAAATATTTGTTGAGGAGTACATATTCCGTCGCGGGCATGAATGTCTGACTCTTGTGAGTGTTGTGTTTTGTCAGGTAAAGGTCTCGACGACGGGCCGATCACTCGTCCGGAGAAGTCCTGCCGTGCGTGATGTGTCTGAGTGTGATCTCGAATTCAGTAAGCGAGCGACCGCAGAAAAGCGCCTTAGATCGCACGGCCACTGGGATCGGCAAACAAAATAATAGTGCGACTAGAAGCAGTCTTATTGCTCCCCATTGTCACTCGTCCCTTACCCGCGGTGACGAATCAACGCGCAAATATATATATATATATATACACACACACAAATAAGGACATACAAATCACAAATGTCCAAATCGACAGGGCCAATGACAGAAATAGAACTGGCTCATTGTACGCTTTGTGATCCGGATTGAAGCAGTGGGTACATTGACTAGGCTACGAGCTGGTGGACCGAAGAATCGACGTTCGATTCCTCGCAGAGAAAAGAGGTTTAAGTTTCACAAAGCGCCCAGACCGGCTGAGAACCCCACCCAGATTCCGGCTCAATGCATATAGTCAACTCTTTCCCGGAGGCAACAGCCGACTCGTGAGGATGATCGACGTCCTCCAACAGCTGTTACTGACTGCGGAATTTGCAGTTGATCTTGGCAGCTGTTTGTGCTGGGTAAAGCCGGCCGCCCCTTTTTTGTGTATAACCAGCTTAATATACGTTAGGCTGCAGTGATGTGATCTGTGCATGTAAGGCAATACAGTTCTTCTCTGTAGGGTTTTATGCGGTTACATCCGTGATTAAATTTGACTTAAGGCTTTATATAAAGGAAACACCTAAGAAATGGCGACCAGTGGAAAAAAGGTCATCTAGTGATAGGTAAAGGTAAAGGTAAACAATCACCACACAGGTCTGTTATAGGCCCAAAGTTTTCCAGGATTTTGAGGCTCCCAGATTTCCAGACAACGGGCAAATGGACATAAGGTTGTCAACCCAAAGTACCGGCCGCCTTAACCCCCAAGAAATACCCCTGGTACTCATTTTTTTTAGAGGCAGCTTTGACCCGAGGATCATAATGCGGCCGGAAGGATTACTTCAATGCAAAATTCCAATGACATAGTCGAGAATCGAACCCACGACCTTCCGGCTTGTAGCGCAGTGCCTCAACCAGCTGCGCCACTGCGTGCCCCCAGACAGTGATATAGAAACATGTTTTTGGCAGGATCTGTACGTTTCCTCCCGACCGTCATCGCGAGTGTAGTGTGACTCTACCTACGCAGATATACTGTGAAGGTCAACTGCAGTCTCTTGAGTAAAGGACATTAGTGACGATGTTAAGAATATTTGGAACCCACAGCTAAAAACTTGAAATACCTTCGCAGCTGTCTGTATTGCGAGTGGGAGGCACTTTGTATTTTATACTGCAGAATGCTGTAACAATGCTTCAGGTTCACCTAATAAAGTATTCTACACTATTCAGTTCAATTCAATTCAATTCAATTCTGTTCTATTCCATACTATTCAGTTCAATTCAATTCAATTCTATACTACTTAGTTCAATTCAATTCAAGTCAGTTCCATTCTATTCTATACTATTCAGTTCTATTGTATGCTATTCAGTTCAATTCAATTCAATTCTTTTCTATTCTATTCTATACTATTCAGTTCTATTCTATTCTATTCTATACTATTCAGTTCAATTCAATTCAATTCTATACTACTTAGTTCAATTCAATTCAATTCAGTTCCATTCTATTCTATACTATTCAGTTCTATTCTATTCTATGCTATTCAGTTCAATTCAATTCAATTCTATTCTATTCTATACTATTCAGTTCCATTCTATTCTATTCTATTCTATTCTATTCTATTCTATTCTATTCTATTCTATTCTATTCCATTCCATTCCATTCCACACCGTCACTCCTCCATACGGCTCCATGATCTAATGTTTAATAGAGCATAACAGATTTGTCTTTACCTTGACCATACAGTAGAAACTAATGTTTGAAACGCGGATCCACTATTACTTAAGCTGGCGTTCAAAGTGTAATTCAATTAGCAAATAACAGCACTGAATTTTAGGCCTAATTTCTATTTTGAAAGGGAAGAGGTACGACTAGGAAATCAGCAATTCAGGGCCGCTGAACCTATGGCACGCAGAAGAAATTCCTTGGCACGTGGCATTCTCTGCTGTCCCAAATTTTTCATTTCTTTTGCCCGACCAGTGTCTCTATATTGTGAAGAATATGTGTGTATAGGCCTACACACACCTGACCGCGTAGGTACCGTCTATGAATTACCGTTGTTACCAAATAATTTGATACTTCGAGTGAAATATTTTTACACAAATCGTGAGCGATGCGAAGTGTGAACTGCGTGTTTATCACTGGGGCGCCGACCGAGCGGTGACTGGGCAAATACCGTGACATTGGACAAAACGTTTTACAGCCTTCTTGTCAAGCAGGAAGAGGCAGCAGCCCCCAGTTACTTCCACATATTCTTCTTTACCGCATTCCTCGAGGAGGCCCTTATTTGACATACAATATAATAATTATACTATCAATTCATTATACAGTAAGAATTATAATTAGAGTTAGTAATAATAACGCAATAATTAATAATTATTATGGAGGGCTTCAAAAACCTTATTTTGCTCTTCAAAAAAAAAAAAACCCCCCATTGGCACGCGAAAGGATTTGTTCGAAATTTACAGACAATTTGGGCACGCGCCCTCCAAAAGTTTTGTCAGCTCTTCACTAACCTGTATGTGTGTGTGTGTGTGTGCGCGCGCGCTTCCTGTTTCACGTTTTGAAAGAGATGACTAATTTTCACGAAATTTGGCCTAAATATTATGCCACTGGAGGACATATGAAAGCCACCATCCTACGATTAACATTTAGCAACATGGCGAGTACACGAATCTGTAAGGCGAGATGGACACTTTACTGTTAGGTTCGAAAATGATGTGCGGTAATAGACCGTAGAAAAATATGAAGCTGTTGTTCGGGGTGTAGAATAGCACGATAGTGGTCGTGCGGAGATTTTCTTTACTCTTGTCTTTGGTTTGACGATGACTAATAAACCACGGGAGCCAGGGATGTGAAGTTTGGTGTGGATGTTAACCATAAAGGTACCTACACATTACTGGGAGGTAAAAAAAAAATTACAAATATGGCGAGTATGCGAAAAGTTTGAGGTTTTCTGATACCCTGAAGATTGATGCAGCATCTCATACAGAAACAACACACTGCTAACACCCACAACCAGGAAATATATCAAGGAATATCACGTAAGGGTGACAATAGTGCCAATTTCGGATACAGGTACTGTCTCTATTTTGGGATGATCCTAATAACCTGAAGAGGGAGGCAAAAAGTCCTCCAAAATACGGCAACTTCCGACCAGACACATCCCAGAGACAGGATACTTCACATTTCCTTCCACGAGAACTTCAGAAATCACAATGTCGGCTGGTTTTCACAGTGACAGCAGTGCTTACATTTATACAACGTAATAGGTTCTTACTTCACTTTTTCAATGTCAGAGGAAACAGATGATTATATAATTACTTTGAATGACGTGTGTCAGGTGCCCAAGTACGGTACAGGCTACCTGTCCTGTACTGTGCCCTGGTGGCACGCTATAGGGAGAACTTGAACTAACTTTTGTGAAGGTGAGATTTAAGTTCTCACAAATCACAACCGTGGTGAAGATTAAAGTCCTCTGAGACAGTTCGCTGTGTCGATCGGTAAATAGTTACATTGAGGAAGGAGGCAGCAAATTCCTTCAACACGTCACCAATGATTTACCCATCGACACACCACCATATCCCTGGGTATCGTATCGTAACGAGTGCGGAGAATCATCGGAGCTTTAGCGAGGGCGGAAGTGCAAATACTCGGACAGAAAACCCGTTGCACTGCCATTCTGCCCACCACAAATCCCACAACGACCGGCTTCAACCGCACTTTAAATTATACATGATAGCTATGCGCGCATCCGGAGTAGGTCTGTGTCACCAGTTGATCCAGTTTACAGAACGGCGGACGTTTCAAGTCGGCACTTTCTCTTAGTCGCTCTGACCTTAGTACAACCTGTCGGGGGGGGGGGGGGGGGGGGGGGAGGGGGGCGCCCTGGTGCGGGGTTTAAAAAATAAAAAAAAACACACCCCCGTCTCCCACCCCCCCCCCCCCCCCCCCCCACACACACACACACACACACACACACACACACACAACCATCGCTTTTGATAATAGACTTGTACTTGTATGAAATTAACTTGCGTATTGTGACTAGTTTATCTTACTGTATAACGCTTACATA
>Ga0131853_10005393_pt1 | contig 23047 bp, 10 predicted proteins | sample TergutLab28metaG_FD_92764 | JGI IMG/M metagenome (GOLD analysis project Ga0131853, IMG submission 92764) | Labiotermes labralis P1 segment gut microbial communities from Petit-Saut dam, French Guiana - Lab288 P1 (version 2) (version 2) | ecosystem: Host-associated > Arthropoda: Insects >...
CCCATCTCATTCTTCTCGATTTTATCACCCGCGCAATATTGGGTGAGGAGTACAAATCATTTAGCTCCTCGTAATGCAATCTCCTCCATTCCATAATAACATTTTTTTTTAAACTTCTACAGAAATTTCAGCAGTTACTAATAACTACTCTGAAGCACCTACTTTTTGCTTTATCTATGTTAACTTCAAAGCAGTTTAGAAAAATTTGTATTCCCTTACCAAACTGCGTAATTGTTATCTAATTTTCGAAGTACTCTAATATTGGTTGTGTGAAGAAGAGAAAAAGAAAGAAAGAGATCTACTTCACCTTCTTCAAATTATTGTCATTATCTCACCACTTATCCCAAACCAGCGTCTTCCCTTCTTGCGATTGGCTGCTTTCTTAACCGTGATGTGACGGTGAATGCTAATGGCGACTATCTAGCCACAACACATGGTGGTTCAAAAATTATTTTATTTCCACACATTCTCCATTGACAAGGCGCATACATTTCAGGTCAGGTCAGGTCAGTAGTTACCCTTTCGATGGTGAAAACAAGTTTGAAGAATGTCTTCACTTGCTTGCTCGCTTCGATGGAACAGTCGGTCATTGTCATGCATCAGATTATCCATTATACTTGACCATGTTCTAGATTGAAACGTTCTGAAACTCACCGAGTACTGTGTTATTAACCGACGCGCACTCCTGTATACACGATAACCATCCAAATAGTAATGAAGTCATATTAGGTGTAAGTTTTAATAGGTGGGAGATGCGAGTCAGTAATCAGATATAATGCCAACATTGCAGTACTCTTACGTATCGTTATATCAAAACTGGTTATCAAACTAACGATAAGACTCAGTTCCTTTAATCAAAGGGTAATTAAGAACTGTGGGATTTGAGGTTCACACGGCGGCGAGTGTCAACTACACGGTCTTATGGGACAAGACGGTGTGTAGTTCGGTACCTACTTTACACATTGCATGGATCATATCCCAAAAGATTGTGATCTTAATTATGGCATTTTTAAATTGACTTTTAAGCAAGGGTTTTAAATTGTGCATAGAATTTTAAGCACGTAAAATTATGCCCAAGAGCTGTGTGTTTCAGGACAGGTGTTTCAGAGCAGTAAACTTTATTCTGACAGAAAACATTGGTTTTTACGTTAACTACACTTGTAAATTTCCAATGATGGATTTTTAATCTACAATGGGCCTATCGTAAGGATGGAAAGATGTGGACAATTCGCAGCGTTTGCCTCAAATACCGGGATCCTACGTCATGTCACGCATTTAGACAAATGAAGAAACTGATTTCCTTCAAATTCTTCTTCTTTATTTATTTCTTTCTTATTCTGACCAATTCTACCTTATTGTCGTAGGTGTATAAGATTATTTTTGCATCTGATCACACTCCATGACACAAACACACAAACACAGGCACATTCGATAGGAATCCTCTGGGCGAGAGATTGACCCTTCGTAGAGATCTCTACCTTACAACACACAACATTCACAAGAGAGAGATATCCAAGCCCCCAGCGGGATTCGAACCCGCAATCCCAGCAAGAAAGCGGCCGCAGAACCACGCCTTAGACCGCGCGGTCACAGGGACCGGCAACAGTCAAATTCACGAAAATATACTTTATCCGCGAATTTATTATTGTTGGCAAATGGCGTGAGATAGTGAGAACAATACGCTGCAACTTAGTGTCATACTTTAATGCTTAAATGCTTTAAACTACACACGTTAAAACAATTTGAATGTTAACTTCTACATGTGTTTTGTGGCCAAACAGCTAAGTGACTGCAGAATTCGGTAAGGGAAAGGGAAGCTGAAAAACATTTTGGGCCTTCTTAGTTTAAGCTGTAATTATTAGTGGAGTCACCTTCTGTTTAAGATCAAAGTATGCGGGGGCAGAATCATTCTCGAGAAACAAAAGATCATCCACCTATTCAGTAATTTCTGGATCTTTTTGGAAGGAAATGCACCATTGTCTTACTTTTAAGAGTCCCTAACCGAGACACGCTTTACTTTTTGTTATGTGTAATATTGCAATGAAAAATGAAATTCTGACTACATAAAATTTTAATTTTGCTTCTCTTTTATGATTGCGAAACGTGATTTGTGAATTTAGGTGAAGGACATAAATCGGGGGTATTATAGAACAGGAGTGTAAGGGGATACTCAAGACGGAGAAGGTAGAAAGTAAAATTTCACGCATCATTTTTGCAGTACTGCTCATTAAATGTCATTCAGGTGATAAAATAAATGAAGATGTGTTGTGCGTCTTCTACAGCACTCATAGGAAGCTACAAATTTCCAAGTCGATAATAAACAGTAGAAGGACCAGTTAGAAATATTCAGCATTGATGGGAGAATATTACAAAAATGAATCATATAGCATAGCTTAATATAACATGACGTTACGTAACGAAGGCTGCATTCATTCTGCTAAGGACAGTAAACAATGATAAAGTTTTTGAACTCTTAACAGAATATTCACTTTATTAATATATATTCCAGTCAACACAACTACATAATAAAAGCGTATTTTAAAGCGACATGTTTCGACTTAAAATTCATCGTCAGGCTAAGCTAAGAACCATGAAGTTCTTTACAATGTGGCTGTGCGCATTTTGGTTCCCAGATGGCTCACAATTTGTGCTGTGATTCGTACCATCTGGGATCCCAAATGCGCACAGCCAAATTGTAAAGAACTTCATGGTTCTTAGCTTAGCCTGACGATGAATTTTAAGTCGAAACATGTCGCTTTAACTTATGTCTTTATTATATAGTTGTGTTGACTGGAATATGTTAATAAAGTGAATATATAGAATCAATACACAACGGGATGACTTCGTTCAAATTCTTCATGGAATTTTTGCCGTCTTTCCAAAGCGAGCAAAATTTTAGCGTAACTGAATAAACATGATCTTCTGAAGAGATATTCTATTGTATGGAGAACTTTGAAATTTTTCCTACTTCTTGCCTTTATTCTTCACGTTCCCTAATACTACGTGTTACATAAATACTATGTGGAAGGGAAAATAATTGCAACGATGCAAAAAATTTCGGAACACTGGGCTTAGTTCATATAAACTGTAAACGACTGTCATTTTAGAATCTTCAAGGTTAGAACGTACATAGAATTTCTTTTTATGATACATTTGAATTGTAACTTCAACGAGGCTGGCCAATATCTAAGAAATAATTGTTCATTTAGTAACACGCTTGCAGTAATTTGCCTTGTTGTAGGTAGAAAATTCTATAAGACTACACGACATTACAACCCAGGAGACATAATTATTTCATACTTCGAAATTTTTTTTACAAATTCAGCCAAGATCACCGTATCGCCTTCTCCCTTGAATTTCACTTGCACCTCTTTTATTCGTGTCTATGATATGAAAATGATAAATTTTTATTTGTCCTTAACATGCCACATATCAGGTTATCACACAAAAGGAAAAAAAGAGGACCTTACTAATTAATTCATTTAATTAATTAAAAAACGTGTCACGCCACACCCAAAGACAGCACACTTCCTGCGTCCGGAAGCTTTGGGTTCATTACAATAATATAAACATTACGCCTAGGATCTAAGTCTCTGTGTACTTTTTTTCTGTTCTGTTTTTTACAAACTCTGCCATATTTCGACAGAACACCTCGTACAAAATTTTTATAAAACATAAAAAAGTATTCTTATATTTTGAACTGCAACTGCCTATTTCGAGAAAATTTTGTAGGTCAAAAAAATTACTGGAATTTTATTTTATATTTATCGCGTTGTTCTGACCCTCTTCCTAGTTTCCACACACAAGAGGCTTCCTACGCTACAGCAGCACAGGTGCGCAGTACAAATGTTATTGTTCATTTCCATATTTCTCTCGAAGTTCCATTAAAGTACAAACTTCAATTTCACCAACAATTTTTTTTAAGCTCATGGTTCCGTGCATTTTATTTCAATATTAGATAAAAATCCAACTAGATGCAACAGTATGCAGTCTGATTTATTTTACTGCAAAATCACTCTATATGTTTCAGGTCTCCACAGCACCCACAATCAGGAGTACTAAAAACTGTAACGGCAGCCTCCGGTACAGGTCATAATATCGGTACAGCTAATTCCCTCCAACGTGGCCAGATAGAAAGTGAGTCCCTATCTGGCCACATTGGAGGAAATCATGAAGAGTGATTTTGCAGTAAAATAAATCAAATGTAAACTGTTGCATCTGGTTGGATTTTTATTTAATATTTCACCAAATATATTCGAAAAAATAACTAAGTCTAATTTATTTCTGACATCCTCTCCTTCCCTTACACGTAAATAAACAAATGATTTAGAATTCGTTCATGATTTGTGTATTTAAACTTCATCCCTATTTCAGTTTTTTGTACTCCTTTTTCGAAAAGCTTTATTATACTGATAATTTCGGTAAGTATACTAATTAGTAAGCAAAGACAGATTTGTTTATAATTCGCGAATTTAATTTCCGTGATTAAAGAAATTTAAATCAGAGGGTAATTACAAATTACGACAGTGACTAAACGTTAAAACAAATGAACATAGCATGAAGATACAAATCACCAGTTTGTAGTTCGTGAAGAAATGTGCAATTGAAATTTAGAGGGTAAGATTTTTAATAAAATATAAAATAATTTAACACGGATCCTAAGTTGTATTTTATGAAATTTGTCAATTACAGGCAACAGCAGTATATGTTTTATTGGCTGTGAACTAATATCTTTATTTAAACTGCAATCCTGCAACGAAATATGCGATAAGATTAATGCAGATTGTGGCAATAAATTTTAATCGGAATAAAAAATAAGAAGATACAACATTACAGACAAAATAGCAACTAAACGTGCCAGTGCGAACCACGTACACCCTACCGCCTTTGTTTTGCTTTTCTTGCTTAAATACGCAGGATAGAGTACCTAATATCAACATTGGCAGTTATGGCGTCATCTAAATTTCCTTAGTTTTTTATAATAATTAACTATGGAAATTTCTCACAATAATTCAATTTGTTTTGTTACGTAAATATAGTTCTTTCATTGTTACTTTTCTGTTGTCCGAAACGTGTCATAAAAATGCAACTTTCTAAGCATAATAAATTATTTTACTCTGTCATGAATGGGTCCCTTTTAAATTTATTGTCTCACATTTGCAGATACTAAGTTCCGCGTGCATTTTTATTTTATTTGTTTGATGTCACGTTAGCTTTGTGTGCCATAATTTATAACTCTGCTCTTAACACTTCTTAAGCACAGTACTTCAAAACGTGAGGCGTAGAAAAATCTCAGAAATCTGCGGTTCTGAAAATTTACGCTTTGTAGCGGGTAATGTAAAGTGTCGAAACATTTCGAAGAACTGCAGCGCCTTCATCTTCAAGGTTTGCTAGCACCATAGCTAGTCTAACGTTCCTTCGAAACGTCGGGATGCAATAAATTACTTACTACACAGCATAACATCCCAGAAAACTGGAATCATCAACCTCATCGTTGTGGGAACTTCAAATCTAGCACAAACAATTGTGCTGTTGCGTGCTAAATACTCTACTTTCTCCAATTGATATCAGTCAAGTAATGCATTTGAATGGTAGATTTTACAAAAATTGAAAGGACTGAACTAAAACAAAGTGTACGTGTATATGGCTGAATGCACAAGGAGACGACGTTCGTGGCGATAAGTCGGGTAATAGCAGCAAAAATTGGTCAGGAGAGGAACAAAAGAAACGAGTGTAGCAAGCACAAATAATATTAACCCACTTCTGACGACGTCAGAATGGATGATGTAAGTGAGGCAGGGAATATTAATTATTGGCGCCAGCCTGAACTGGCGGCATCTTTTATTTCATTGTTTCAAAGCGATAACTATATAAACGTTACGACTGTGTTATTGTTATCTTGCTACTGTTAATTAGATTTGCTTCTAATGGCAAGCAAAAGTGCCACACTGTGCCGAGATAGCTGCTTCAATTAACGAATATTTTATCTGCGTATATCCACTGGCTATAGACGTACAAATAATACTTCTTTGTTTTGTTTTGTAGACACGATTGTTGTATTTTAATCTGTTGCTGTAATATGTTGTCTGGAATTAAATGCAAATAATTTATCTTTAAATTGAACACAAAATTAAGCTTAAGATAGACTTCTTAATGCTTGCTATAACTTCTGGTATTGCTGCACATTTTCACCTATTTTATCTAATGAAGTGATACCTTCACTCTACGTATTTGAACAGAATTCTGCCATCTTCACGGATGTATCATTAAATATGGAAGCTACGAAGAATTTCGCATTCTATGAACAGTTGCATTCCTAAAAAAAAAAAAAGACATTTCCATCTTAGAGTCTTTCCGACGTGATAGTTGAACAAAAAAAGAAATTCGGTTACTTTTTAATTTGACGTTTTGATCTCCAGTTGCTCTACCTATATGACGTATACATAAAGGGCTTCATATTCATTACTTATTCAGTCGCTCACAAAATCATAAACCCATTCACTCACTTATTCATTCAGTCAATCATTTATTCCCTCGATCTCCCAGGGAATTTCATTCTGGGCTGAATAGTAGCAGGCATTCCTTAAAATTAATCTGCTCTTAATTTCTTTGTACAAGCTACTTCCGGTTTGAGTTTTTTTTCCAAATATTGGTAAACTTCCAAATTTTCAAAATGCTCTTAAAAGTGTTTATTTTCAGATTTCTTCCCTTCATATTACGAGACTGTCCATTAAACTGTATTGTCCGCTAGAGTTGTCTTGTTACCTAATAGTTTCCTTGCTGTGTCCTAAGACTAGTTAGTCACAAGACTGTGATCCGCAAACTTCCAAATGCTTAGCGTTAAACAACAGGCCGTGCCAGTTGTTTCCTCGAAACGAATAAAATACTAAATATTGTGTAATATATTAGGTTAATTTCACACTGGCTCCCTGCTGAGCTACAAGTGAGATTTTGGGTGTATCCTGGGTTTAGAGAACGAGTGCATTCCTGTCCTCAGTACATAGGTACACCTATCTCTTTGAGGCTTGGAAAGGTCTTTAGGTTTCCAGGACGCTGAGGATCGCAGAACTTCTAGACAATCTGCAAATGCATGTGGCAAGGCTGAGTCGACGCCAGGGACAGGACATAGTGCGGTCGGATATTTTAAGCTAATGAAAAATCCCAATTACTCCATCGGGAATTGAACCTCAACCGACTGCGTCACCACGTATCCCAAAGTACAGTATAGTAAAAATTTAGAGTCTGTTTCATCGGTTATTCTATTATTAATTTATCAAAATTTATTTGTTGAATTCCACACTACTAAAATTCTGGTCCCAGTAGCCGCGCGGTCTATGGTGTGGGTCTGTGGCCATTCGCCTTCTGAGATTGTGATTTCGAATCCCACCGGTGGCATGGAGGTCTATCTGTTATGATTGTTGTGTGTCGTCAGGTAGAAGTCTCTGCGACGAGCTGATCATTCATCCAGAAGAGTTCTACCGACTGTGGTGCGTCGTTCAGTGTGATTTAGAAACCTCGTGTATGAGGAGGCCCTGGCCCACTGGAGGCTGCTGCGCCAAACACAAACAAACAAACACTACTAAAATTTGTGCAGTTGCCATCCCGTTACTTCACACTACAGAAAGTTACTGCTTCAATAAATTTGCATAATTTTCGAAGATCTATTATGGCACATCATTTCAGTAACTTCCAGTAAGTGGCGCTAATGTCCCACCAGCTTCACAAGTTGAAGCATCCATCACGCAGTTATTACTGGGTAAAAAAATTAAAAGCTACGGAGTTGGGGTGTCCTTCAAAGACAACTGGATCCTTAATACGTTTCATGAAAATCAGTCAGTCATTTCAATGGAAAGGATACACGAGTGCATGGGCACATTCAAGCCGGTACGGACCAAATGTATTTACCTTATTGCTTTATTTTACAGAAGAACAGTAGCAAAGAGAGGCAACTGCGGGTATTTTGAACAAGCACGAAAATCCTACTTAGTTATAATTTTTACTGTCTACAAATTTTGCTTGCATATTTAAAAGATAAGTATTATTTCGAACCACACATTGAAAAATCAGAGTATAGAAGTAACGGTACAACATGAACCAACAGGATGCACTATTTACTTCCAATTTATTTCAATAAATAACCTCTACATGTTTCGAGCAGTCTTACTGCTCATCATCAGGAGGTACTACTCTGTAGTATACACAGCAATTGATACATGTCATGCGTTTATGTCAACTGGCTGTTGGCAGGATCCATCACGATCCTGCCAACAGCCAGTCAACATACACGCATGACTATTTGCTGTATATACAGAGTAGTACTTCCTGATGACGAGCAGTAAGCCTGCACGAAACATGCAGAGGTTAATTACTGAAATGGACTGAGAGTGGATAGTGTATCCTGTTGGTTCCCATTGTACGGATGTATCAAGATGCACAATCAAAAAAACATTAAATACAGAACTAACTTTCAAACTTTAATTAATCGCGGGAACTTTTAACATTTTACGTTTTTAGGCGCGCTTGCAATGTTGCGAAAAGTGACTATTAGCGCTGTCATGTCTGTCTGTTTGTCCATCCGTCTGTCCGTCCTTCGTCCGCATGAAATAACTCGACTCCCACTAAACGGATTGTCATGAAATTTAATATTTCAATATTTTGCGAAAACATGTCAAGGAAATTTAAGTTCCACAAAAATGTGACAAGAATAATGGATACTGTACAAGAACAGCGATGTAAATTTATGACCACATTTATTATAACATTTGTGATTACATTTATAATCACATTTATGATCACATTTGCGATCACATTTATGATCACATTTCCCTCAAGTCTTCTTACAACGAGAAACGTTTCAAACAAAAATTTGCAGGAAATCAAAACAAACATTTTATATTCAAAAACTTAGAGCCGGCAGACCACAAATGACAATTTGGTGCATGCAAATTGCATGCTGGATACCTCAGGCTACAGACACAGACTCAGAATACGTAATACATGTTAATTTTCAATGGCAACATGGTAACGAGAACGCACTTTCATGTTAAAATTTATACGCACATTGTCTGTCTGTCTTGTTTATGCCATCAGAGGGGAACAGCATGTGTTATCGTTAAGCAACAGAAAAGCTGGTAACAGGGAGATGGCGTTGGTTGCAACAAAACCTATATTTATGGAGCAGAGGGGGCAAGGGACCACCTCTCTATCTAATGTCTGCTAGTGTATACATAACCTATAATTTTGTTCCGTGACCAGCCAACAGCGGCCAAGCTGTGGCGATTTGTCAACCGTGCCTCTCTGTCGAAGAAGTGAAGCAGGTCTATACTTTGGAAAGGCGCCTGGCTGCTTTGTTTCACCTATCAATTTTTCTGTATCGCCATTACAATAGCATCCGACCGAAAATCTTTTTACCTGGCTGCCTATCGGGGAAGTAAGTAATGCAGACTGAGAGTTATACCTTCTTTTTCGAAACTTTAGACAAATAAACCCGATAGAAGAGATGCGATTCTTCCCCTTCTCTAGAATTAAAAACAACAAAGGTTTTCCGTAATAATTTTATTTCTTCCGAAACGAAAAAAGAATTACCCAACCGAAACAAGCACACCGCTCCGTTGTTACCCGTACGTGTAAGTTCAAGAGAAGAGAGGATTTTTAACGCTGTTGTCATTAAGTTCGACAACAATATGAAATGTACGTATGAAGCAATATTGAGACGCCATTGTTATCTGCATCCTGCAAACTTCTCAGTTGGCCAAACCATTGAAAGCACTGGGGGTCAGAATTTTTTTTGTTTTCTACTATTATAAATAAATGTTTAAATCATAGTACTGTTATTAGGATCACACATTCTTGTGCTATTTCTTTGTATACAAATTACTTAATATCTATATCTATAGGCATTTCATCTCTTTAAATAAACCTTCCATAAATCAAGTTTTATCCTGTCGACATATTAAGTTAAGGATAATGTAGGTCGAACACAACTAGTTTATTAGCAGGGTGTTAATGAAACAACATGTTTCGGCCTACTTGGAGGCCATCATCAGGTTTACAACGTTGGTTCTAAGAGACAAATAAACAACTTAAGACTCTTATGTTGATGGATGTATTAACATCCGAAACATGTTGAGCATTAAATAATGAAATAATAAAGCAAGTGACATCACGTTGGTCCATCTTTATTCAGCTTAAGACTGTCGACATATTTTTTAATTGGTCACATGCAAACTGCACTCCGCACAGACTTTGTCAGAATATTCACAACGTACACAGGTAATAAATTCATATTATTCGGAGATGTAAGCTACAATTATTTATATCGAAACGTAAATATCTCCTTCCGCACGTCGTGATGGCATGTAGGTCGAACGGAAATATAGATCCACACGTTTCTAACCTTGGCAGTATAAGGTGCGTGGTCAACTTTACGCCCCAACTGCTTCAGCCCCGAGAAAACACCACAAGAGACTGTGTGGGACTCGGATGCAGCCTGAATATATTAGCGTGTTTGTACATCCTTTAATTACCCAGCATGCAGGTCGCATTAAAAAAAGAAACCTCTTACTGCATAGTAACACTTGTATTATTACCTAACACAACAAAACAAAATGCATATATATGACGTCATATAACTCTAAACAAGCATAAAGCAATGCATATTGAATATGAGGCCTGTAACTTTATTAAAAGTAAACAAATATATTCAGGTTTCAGTCAAAAACAACAACACACTAGTTGAAGAATAAAAGACCAACTTGATGTCCCTTGTTATTTTATTTCACTTCTTATGTACTCAACATGTTTCGGACATTAATATATCCATCATCAGGAGCTTGCGACTACTCTGTTGAATTACCGCATTGGTCGTATTGTTCTTGGTTTGATGTGTGTTGGAGTTTCGGTGTGGTTGGGTCGCAAGCTTAGTGGCTCACGTAGCAAAACATTTTGCTTTCAGACTAAGTAGGGAAACTAGTTTTTGTTTGATGGTTGGCATTCCGTCATGTTTAAATATCTCATATATTACAAGAATTAGTTAAAAATACTTATTTAACTTCTTTTTAAATTTTGTGATCTCACAAAAAGAAATGAATTGTGTACTTTATGTGCTTTTGTAATTTTTTTTAAAAAAAGTTTGTTTGACAGCCTGCTGCTAGTGCTGTAATGGTCCAAAACATGTGGTTACGCTGCAATTAAAGTGAATCTTTGTACGCCGACCAATGTTATGTAGTAGTTAGCATTTTTGCTCCTTATCAAAGAAATCAAGGACGAAGGTCTCTTGCCGGGGGTCGATATTTCATAATCTTCCATTGATTTTTCCCAAACTGTTTATGCTAATTCTGTGACACTAAATTTGCGTCCTCCCATGTCATTTCAATTATCAGTCAGAAGTGTTCCTACCTCTCGACGTTATGCAATCAAGACGGAACTTGTCGTTATGCATAAAAAATAATTAGAATATTTCATACACAATCCTGTTAGGTCAGTTCAGTTTTTAAGACACATTAGATGGCGTACTTGTGCGATACACGTCTTTTTACGTCATACAAAATAAACATATTTATCCATAGCTTGATATACTCGTACTGACAGTTTAAACGAAAAAAATAATCTGATTTTCTTTCATAGAGTCAGGTCCTACAGCGCACTGAACACATCTCGTCTTTATCACAAAAAAAACCAGTTAATACTCTACAGGAACACAGCGTCTTTTTGTTCTGAGATACGCAGTAATTCCAGAAATACATTATTATGAATATTAAACGTAATGGCACATAAAGTAACCACGGGGACTTATCGGGTTAATTCTCTTAGAGACTAAAGTTTCCTATTATATATTTACTTCGCGTCTAGCATTGATTCACCAACAAAGAAAACAATTCGTGCTCAATTACACACTCTTTTGTTAAACGTTTGAGCCAAGGGAACTTTTTGGACAAAGTAAAATGAAAGTAAAGGAGAGAAACAGAGAATGAAGGTGCAGTTAAAGGACAATAAAACCCGGTAGTAAATTACGCTACAGCACCTTCATCTTTTTCTTCCTGCCCTCCCTCTACCTTGCACATCATTCTTTCCTTCATTCAATGCTTAACATGACGATGAATACGTTAACAAAAGAGCGACTAATTTTTCGAGCTTTTATACCCCTAATTTACGGGATGCAATGTATATCTACTGCCTTTCTTTTTCTAGCTAGACTAAACTAAAGCCCTGAAAGCTAACCTTTCCTTTTAAAAAATCTTTTAGCGTGCATACTATGAAGAGAATCTATCTACCCACTACCCTCGTTATTCCTTATGAAACAGTTAGGAAACACTATATTGTGTTCAAATTAGCGCTGTATTAGGTCCCATATAGGTATTAAAACAGCCCAGAAGGCTGAGTGGGAGTGACGTTACAAGAAGCTGCATGTGCGCATTTAGAAGCCCTGTTCATGTTACGTAGTAATCATACAGAGCAACTGTGAGTCTAACAATATATCAAATTGCTTGTTCGGAGGAATAAATATGGTTGCAGTACCAACATCTTGTAGAAAAAACTTGCGAGCTCCCCACATTATTCTACCAGTATAAAATTTTTTTGAGTTCATTTAATGTATTGTTTCCTAATAAGCCTCTTTCATTTGTCAGTTACACTTTCAACTTCGCGCCGGCCCCATATTTGTTATTTAAATTACGTAAAAGAAAGTTTGTTACAAAATGTTCAAATGCCGGCATATTCATGACTCGTCTCTTTAAACCACAGGCCTCTGACGAGCTTGAAATATACAAAAATCAAATAAATAAAGAAGCAGAGATTTCTTGGAGCCACTAGGTTATATGTATATAATGCCTGAAAATACTGACAAGTTAAGTGCTATTCTTATGTAAGAAGACTTAAGATAGTCAGGTCTGTGCATTTTGTACAGAAAATTTACAGATACGAAGAAGAAAATTGTATAGTTTCCAGTGGTAACGTGTTAGTGCCAAGTATGGTAAAATCTGTCAAGTGTTCGGAAAGTTGCTGGGGAGGAAATGCATTCAGAAAGGAGACGTCCAGCATAGCGTGTCTCTTCACAGAAGAATTAGGTTTGTTAAAAATGGTAACTGACTTCGTTTTGACGCAAATTAGTGCAAGTGAGTGTAACAGCATTACAGCTCCAAACACGACTTCAATAAAACACTTTACAAGCCACTTCAACTTAGGATTCCAGTCCTTTGGGTTATGACATTGCTTCAATGGATAGTCGGACACAAAGAACTTAATGCAAAGTAGTATTCTCATCTTCAAGTTTATTACATAAAATAAGGACTTCTGTAGGACACTAGATAATTTCTTGATGCTATCCTGAATCACATATCGACCCATTAGAAGGCAAAAATATGGGAAGTATTGCCGTTTCTAACAGAAGGTCTATGAGAAGGGTTTTACGATAAGACTAATCAAACAAATGGAGCACATTTAGTTATACTTCTGACAATGTTACATAACGTTTGGAATTTTTTATTCTTTTGAGCTTGGTTAACCAAAGGCTGTTTTAAATTTGTTCCATTTTAAATGTGGGTGATACAAAAGGTCTAAAGAGCGAATGATTACAAAAAGGGTATATTACTGAAGTCAGCCATAAATGGCATTGGACTTTTCCATTCCTTTTGGGGGGGGGGGGTTGTGAAGAAGAAGCCAAAAATTTCGGAAATTTTTTCCTTTTGCTTTTACATATTAGAACTTGGGATTTGGATCACTTCCGTCTATTGGTCCCAAAAGCGTCAGATAGCACTGGTTAGGTTACATTTGAACAATGTATTAACCTTTTAAAGCCTACTGGTTACGTGATGCACCAACAGGTTTAACATTCTACAACTGTACGTTCTGCCCACACTCTATTTATATATTTGTACTTATCTGAAAAAAAACAGCGACTTGTGCCACTTACACCATAAACTGATTGGTTTTTGTAACCGAGATGAAAAGTTTTAACTGCGCGGTACGAACTGAGTCTTCAAATTCGTCTTTAAAGGGTTAAAGATTGATTCTGACTGCATGATATGAAACGACATGTCTGTGAGGGAGTGGATTAGCAAGAGGATGGACTTTACTGCGTAATACAAGCTGCAACAGCGACAGGTCACTGCTACTCGCCAAACCCAAATGGGTACGTGCTAACTTTATTCTTAACTCAAGGAGAGGAAAAAATCCTGTATTGGAAATCCCTTTTAGCTTGAAGATAAAAACCCTCATAAATTATGTGATTCCAAATGTGATTCAGGCTAAAAACTTCGAATTCTACAGAAACAGATAAATTAACTATTATTTGATAAAGAAATCAAAGTGGGCTACTTAAGGAAGATTGAAAATATCCCTCATATGTACATGCCAAATCAGTCACATTCCCATTTTCCAGGCAATCCTCAGCTGTTTGTGCCGGTGCGACATTTACAGAATTATTTCTATTAAGCTTAGCAACGCAAAATAAAAGACAACAAGGAAAAAAGGGGCGGGTTTAAATCTTTTAACATACTTAGTCGTAGGGGTGTGTGAAAGGGCGGACTTACGTTCTTGTAGCAGTTTTGCAGATGTAGTAAATCAGCCACAAGTGCAGGGGTAGAATTCCTTCCCCTAACCACCGTCCTTTTATTCTTCAGAAAGTAAAAACAGGTTTCAAAGAAATATATATTTTCAAGCGGAGTGTAGTGTCTCTCGCAGCCGCCTTCTCATACATGGCGTGGCATGTGACAGCATCCCCCATCTCAAACACTAGCGCCTCTAGATGCCCGAAATACCGAACTTTTCAAAGAATGTATGTTTAAAGCCTGCAAGAAATATATGGGTAAGCCGCCTCGTCGTTGAGACAGCTTATGGACTACAAGATGTACGAAATTTAATAGCTTAGTTTGTATAAACTTGATACGTGTTTATACTCTTCACACCTGCAGAAATATTCCACGCCGTACTGTGCCGGTCTTTGAAGTGTAGGAATTTTATTTTACAAGCTTAATCAAGATTTATAAGTTCTTATAATAAAACCAACTAGATGCACTAATTTCTCAAATTTATTTTTGGAATAAAACTCTATATATTTCGGACAGTTCATCTGTCCATCATCAGGAGTTTTTCACTGTATACAAAGAAAACCTCTATGACATATATCATTGCTGTGTGTAGAGTGAAAAACGCCTGATGATAGGCGGAGGAACTCTCCGAAACATGTGGAGTTTTATTCCAAAAATAAATTTGAGAAATTAGTGTATCTACGTAGTAGATTTTATTATAAGAATATAACACGTTGCACGGTCACCTGAACGTCAAATTTATAAGTCCGTTCAGGAAGGGAGTTATAGTCTACAACAGTGTGTGTAGAAACTCACAGACATACTCAAAAATATCTTGTTCAGTAAAATAACAGGCCACGCCCAGTAAAGATTTATGGACGCAGTTCTAAATAATATGATGTGAAGTAGTAGTTTAAACAATTTAAAGTGAAATAAATTCCAAATATGTCAACAAAAGCAGGTATACACATTTTTTTAACGTATTCTTTACAACAAAGCTCTTACTTCAAAACAGCGGAAAGACGTCAACAAAACTGTCAAGTGCCACCCGAAGGAAACACTGGCGAAAGAATTATAGCGGGGTTAGGCAAGAAATGGGCTACCGGTGTTTGTAAATGATGCCTTTCGGTTTCCGTGGGCCAAATCGCTGGAGAAGCCGGCAACTGTTCTCTAAATAAAATAGTGACAAATATGGAACCAGAAAATGGAATTGAAACGTACTTGCCTTTCAGACAAAAGAATACAGCTTCATCTATCAAATATTCTTTATTTGACTGTGGTGCAATGTTATTTATTCATGCAACTATCAACTAAGCCAGTTAGATAGCAAAGCTCAGCTGCTGTAGCAACTTATTAAAACGCAGTCAAGGGGGGATCAGATCATCAGTAGAGATAAGAAGCTGTCTCTTCGCTATCACAAACTCTTTAGAAATCTGGGTGGGGGGTTTGATGGAAGGAATTGGTCGTGGCTTAATTTGAGGTAGTTCAATATCTCGGCAGCTGCCGGGAGGGACAGAGATGCCATTCCTTATTTTAATCTGCTTATCGGTGTTTGAGTACAAAATTTTATTTCTAGAATTTCCGAACACGACGCAGGATTGCTACTTGGACAACTAGACAACGATAATCATTCAAATACCGAACAAAACCGCAACTCAGCAATTGTCACAAATTTAAAATAGTTCAAAAAAAAAAGAATGAGCTTTTGAAACTCTAAACTTACCTATGTGTAAATTAAATTCGGATGCTATTTTTAATTCAATTTAATTAAATATGGGACTGAAGTACATATTGATACATGAGCAAAGAAAGTAGAGAGATTAAAGCTTGTCTACAGACGATGTTAACTGTTAGGACTACATTGCGCTAGTGGCAGCTGAAATAGCGTGAATATGGCGCATTGGATGAAAGTTACTGTCATGGGAGGACTGAGGTACACGGAGAAAACCTACTAGTAGAAGGAAACTTTGCCTCTTACATAGCCCACACTGGCTGAAATGGAATCGAAAAGAGGTCTTAAGCAATGACAAGCCAGCAAAAAATTACTCGATCTATAGTAAGAACCTAAACGAAAAAATAAATTATTTATTTAAAAGAGGTAAGGTCTCTAAGAGTAAAAAATATAGGGCGGTCTTCCATGAAACCTAAACCCTTTCTTCTCATTAGGAAGAAAATAATATTTTAATGTGTCTTTCCTTGACAAATTGAGTGTGTTATATAAGAAAATTAGACGCTATTAGTATAAAAATAATTTATTAATTACAGTAACGTGCATTCAAACAAAACAAAAAATACATATGGCATACGGAATTCGTGATACACTAGATTTAATAAACTCTATGCGATGAGAAATGAGACTACGCAGCAGATTCAAAATCCTTGAGTTGCCAGTCAGTGAACCTACCGCCCGAGGGCGGCTCAACTTCAAAAACATTCGGAGTTGAAGCAATTATGTCACGGAATGATACACCATATAATTACTGACAGTGTAGATGATGCAAAATTATTGTTCATAAACAATACGTAGTAATGGGAGTTAACAAAAAGGTACTATATACGTCCCGTAAAGGTTCGAGATTGCCTAAGGGGGCTTGCTTCCTTTGCTTACGGTGAACGCTTCATTATAAACTTTTCAGAAATTAAGACGAAAGTAATTTAGCTATATTACGTGTGAGTAATACCTACTATTGACTTATGATACTTCCTTTAAAAAACAGAGTAATTGAGAAATATTATACTCTTAGTTGGCCCTAAATTGTGATGGAGTTCGTGGATAATATCAGATCGAAATTTAAATTTTAGGAAGCAACAATAAAAAATGCACCGCCATGTCTAGTGTTACTTCGTCCACAAATACAGTTAAAAGTGAGGCACGTAAAGCAGAGAGACAGCTGTAAGAATGAAGGCCGTTCCAGTAAATTGGAGATGAAAAATCTTTTGGCTAAATTGAAATCCTTTTAACGTTCGTAATATTATTTATATACAGAATGTTTCAGGAGGAATAGTAAATATTTTAGGAGGTGGTAGTATGGACTTACTCCATGGTGCAGAGTCCTTGAAAAGCTAACTGGTTTGCAGCTAGTCAAGAAATTCCCCACATTTCACGGAACCCGAAGGTTCATTACCGCACTCAAAAGCGTCCGCCACCTGTCTCTATCCTGGGCCAGCCCAACCTACATCTCACCTCCTGGAGATCCGTTCTAATATTATCCACCCATCTAAGCCTAGGTCTCCCCAGTGGTCTCATTCCCTCCGGTTTCCCCACAAAGACCTTATACACTCCCCTGTCCTCATTAATACGCGCCACATGCCCAGCCCATCTCATTCTTCTCAATTTTATCACCCGCACAATATTGGTTGAGGAGTACAAATCGTTTAGCTCCTCGTTATGCAATCTCCTCCATTCCCCCGTTACCCCACCCCTCCTAGGTCCAAATATTCTCCTCAACACCAAGTTCTCAAACACCCTCAGCTTCCTTTCCTCCCGTATGGACTATTCCGAGTAAATAAGTTCATATAAATATGTGTCCAATTTTCTGTGGGTGTGCAGATACAGCTGTTTGAAGTTGGTGTTACAGATCAAATTTTTGTTTTGGGCGATGGATGAAAAGCGAAGTCTACAAATAAAAAGTAAACACAAGAGACGAATTTGTCGCTCGCATTATGAGTAGCGCTGCCGTCATAAAGCAAAAACGCCAAGACGACCTCAGCAGAGCTAAACGTACTATTGACAAGAGGGGTGAAAAGTGCATTGAATTTGATGGTGGGATTTTTGAACACTTACTTTGAACTGTTGCAATTTATTGAGGTAATTCACATAACCAATAAATGCAATCAATACGTCATTTTTCTTTCCTTCATACTTTTTGTAAAGTTTTTTTATGCGTAACATTCAAACGGCTGTATCTGCACACCCATTGGAAATTGGACACATTTTTATAAGAACTTACTTACTCGGAATAGTCCATAGTACCATCTCCTACAATATTTACTGTTCCTCCTGAAACACTCTGTATATGTAACCCTTATAAAATACAGGTTTAGTCATTGTTTTCAAGCTAGTAACAATGGAGCCGCAGATATTTTAAAGTAAAAATTTTGAAATCAAGTTATTCGTTGTAAAACGTATATTTACATAAGAATTAAAAGAAAATTAAGCTCGAATTGCAGTTATTGAGTAAATACGATTTATAAACTGGCTCCTCGATGAATGGGCTGCTACCGTGTCCCAGCCCGTCGGTAAAAAACTGCTCTCAACCTAGGCACCATACACATCCCAGAAAATCATAAGCTTTATTCAAATTTCTTAGAATTTCTTTCTAAACCAACATTCTTCTTAGCTACTTATACATCTTCCGTGCTATTCCTCATAAAATGAAGTTATCAAAACAAACAACTTACAAACAAAAGTAAAGAAAGTCAAGTCAATCTTATTTATCATAATTATTACAAAATAAATGTTCAACATTTACACACATTCTTTCATAAAATCGGCTCCTTTTCTAGAATTTCATCCTAAGATGGGTCTATAGAATTTTTTATTTTAGCCTGAACAGAATGTTTCTGATTGCTCCTTAAAATAATTGCCTTATTTCGCCATGATTATTTTCACATTTAGTTTTATAAATTCTGATACAGTACCGCGCAAATCCTGATAACATGAAGGTTTCTGCCCATAATTCTAATATTTCGTGCAGTCAGTGAACTGCCCAAGCCGCAAATATCCAACAACACCCGCCCCTCTTAGTTACTGACGTAGGTATTCATGTAAAGTGCAATATATTTTTGCCCGATTGTAACAAAAGTTATTTTTTGACAGATTTTCGTGAAAATTCTCAGTATCAAATTTCACGGAAATCCGTCTAGTTGGAGCCGCACTGATACATGTGGACAGACAGACAGACAGAGGGAAGGATGGGCTTGAAAAAACTAATAGGCGCTTTTCGCTACTGTGCGAATGCGCCTGAGACAATTTTTAATAAACATTTTTGGGTGATGTCTTTCGTTAAATAAGTATACTACACGGCTGCACACTTCAGGAACCTGGTGTTAGCGGAGGCAACACCCTACATGTCTGGTTCAGCCAATAATAATAATAATGATAACCTTAGGGGATAGGAAAAATTTTCTTCCACTGAATGAGCCTAATCCCACCGACAATCTGGTATAGGTGAAGGTTTTCCGGCAGATAGATGCAGAGAAGTCAACAATAACAATAATTTGTCGTTACCGCGACTAGAATCGGGGCTGGAATACGAAGGAACAGTATTAGATTCCCGTCAGGGAAAAACGGGCTCTTCGTATTTTCTGCAACTTCCCGTCCGAATCGGAAGCCCGTCCAACCTCCTATCCAAAACCCCCCGGGGCCTCTTACTCCGGCAGTAAGCCATGGGGGTGAGAAATTTACAAATCATCTCCGTCTTAGTGCCGAATTAAGAATACCTGGAGATATACTGCAGGTTTCCATGCATCTCCATGGCGTGGTGATTAATTAAGCATAACAATAGTTTACAAATTTCACAATTTGCCTAAAAATTTACTTTAATCAAAGCTTCATCAAGTCTTATGTGTTACGTAGCGACAAATCTCAAGGTAGACAGCACAGCAAAGGACGCAAACAGAATAGCGGAAGTAAATCTATCCTGTCACTTCCAAAATATCCTACATACGCGCAAACCAAGTTGGCAGCAAATCCAAGGTGTGTAACTGACAGGTTCTTAATAAGCTACAAGACCAATAACTCCAGTAACATAACTCTCTGTTACCAGACACGGAAGCCCCAAAGTCGATAATACAAAGACCATGCACTGGGCACGATCCCGAGCTAGTTCTGTACCTCTCCTTAGGATCCAAAATAAACATTAATAATGAGCCTATATACCAGCCGCTGAAACATTGACATTAATTTTTTACCCATTATATATCTCTTCATTCTCAAAAAGTGGTGCACAAATCCCGGCTGCCGACGTCACGTAAGGACAATGTTTTTACGGTGACTTCTAATATTTGTGGGTCACAGGAACAGAAATTCCATAATGTCACCGTTCCGGCACCTAGAATTTTAAAGTAGCTCAGGGATTTTTGGAACATCTTTGAACCCCCGATTGTGACAATTAACGGGGATTTTTTTTCCCTAAATATTCGAGTTTACGTGGTTTATACTCTGCGAGGAAAGAACTACTTCTAATGTACGATTAAAATTATGTATGATTAAAATTAATGTATGTTCGAGTGTCCTGTCATTGCTAGGCTACTATTCAGTGTTCTTTCACCGGAGATGCTCAGAGACGCTCACATGACTGTGCATGTGAGATTTGCCATGGAATAATTGGCAATGGGGCAGGATTTACTCAGATTGCTTCGCTTTGCTCTCTCGGTGTCTTTCCTTCAATGTACCATGAACAACGGCATCTTAAATGTTCCGTCACGGGAAAGAAAAGCGGTAGAAGTAATGCTCTTTTTGATATGGAAGGTTTGGACACAACTTCAAATTGCGATTGTTGCAGTTTCCGAAGTGTTAATATTATTCTTAGGTTTCTTCTTTATTGAGACTCACGAGCATCAAGGGCTGTTGACTGTACATGGGATTAATAACATTACGTAGATTGAAATATATGCAATTGGGTCAATAATTGTTAGTAAGTACTTGAAACAATGCCAGGTATTAATTAAGTTCCGGCAGAATCGATGGAAGCGGGAATAAAACAACATATTCTGAGAACCGTAATGTCATGCATTCTATTGGGAATAAGAAAGAATTGCCTTCACTGTTGAAGAAATCTCTTATTATACTTACTGATAAGACGGATGATAAAAGTTATTTTATTAATTATCGGCTGGATATCAGTCTTACCAATTGCATGCGGAATTTTATCAAACATTCTGTTGTCACAGTTACCTCTATATCTACGGGAAATTATTGGGGTTCACCATTATGTACTTTGACGTAAAGTGTCAATTACTGATTCTGCATCCGTAATGTACTTGACAAAGAAGGGTAACAAAAACTGAATTATGTGAAAGTATGTGCACAAATTCTGTCAACAGAATGTAAGAAAAACTCGCAGTTAGGAGGTCGCTAATAAGTCCTTTAAAAATGTAGTAAAATTCAAAATATTTTAATATAATACTAACAAATAAAAATTGGGCGCATGAGATAATAGAGAGCAGATGAATTTCGTGGCATTCCTGCTGCAATTCGGCACACAATATTTCGTCTTCCTCTATTCAATCTAAACATACAGAGATTCAAATGGGCACAAATACAATATCGTTTGCTGTTCCACACGGTTGAGAAGATTGCTCTCTCAGATAAATATAGGAACATAGAATATGTGGGTTACGGTGCTGAAGAAGACCATTGCAGTCCATCCGTGTGATAGCAGTAACAGAATATGGCAAGAAAAGGCATGATAGGCAACGTCATGATTTATACCATTCGCCAAGTAATATTAACATAATCAGCTTAAGGAGGATGAGGTGTCGGCGCGTGTGTTATGCACGGAACAGGACAGAAAAGCTTGGAGACTTTGTACTGTAACACTTCAGAAAAAAATACCTTGAAGGCATAGTAGTAGATGGAAGGATAATATTAAAATTAATCGTGAAGAAATAGAATGAGATTGCTTCGAGTGGATCCATCTAGCGCCTAAGAGAGATATGAGGTGGGCTCTTGTACATATGGCAAAGTGGGCTGTTGTATATATGGCAAAGTCTCTTGCATTTCTTGACTTTCCAAGAACTACGAATTTAATTAGTTAAATCGTAAGCCAGTTAACTGCAACTCCACCAACGGTTTACTACTGTTCATTGGTTTCCCATCTTATTCACTTGAGAATTATACCATTTATTCTTAATTTCACTGTGCTGTCAAGACAAATATGTCACACAAATTATGCAACAATAAAAGTGGTACGTGTAGGGATATAGGAAATATGATTTGCCCAGAGAACATTTCACATTCTAAAGACGTTGCTCGGTGAGTGGACGCCTTGCCTGTACCCATTGTGTCCATTAGGTGACTCTTCGTCACTAAACTGACGTCTAGTCTAAAGCGATTTAACATAAAGTAAGTCTTCTTAAAACAGCTGGTTATGTCAAGTCTGCCGCAATATTTATGTCAGTTCTGGAATCACACAGCCAGGCTTACGTACAAATACAGTGACACCTCGCCTAACGAAGATAATTCGTTCCGGAATTACATTCGTTAGCCGAAATCTTCGTTAGCCGAAACGTGATTTCCCGTTATGTTATCAGGCGTCTAACTTCTCGCTATCTCGAAAGTAAACTACCCAGTCGGTTTAGTGGGTCTCCCCTATGTGATGTGGTCAGCTCATTTCTTTGTCACACACATACAGACGGAAAATATAAGCTCCTGGAATGGCCCGACCGTTCACGTCTGCTGCTTTATGTTAGCGCGCGCATCCACTAAAACATTCGTTAGCCGAATCCATATTCGTTAGCCGAGTCCGAAAAACAGCGAAAAAAATCTTCGTTAGCCGAAAAATTCGTTAGCAGGGTCA
>Ga0131853_10005394_pt1 | contig 23045 bp, 23 predicted proteins | sample TergutLab28metaG_FD_92764 | JGI IMG/M metagenome (GOLD analysis project Ga0131853, IMG submission 92764) | Labiotermes labralis P1 segment gut microbial communities from Petit-Saut dam, French Guiana - Lab288 P1 (version 2) (version 2) | ecosystem: Host-associated > Arthropoda: Insects >...
ACGCTCCTTGCCCGAGGCGGAAAAGCCACTCCATCCTTCGATACCGTCATCGGTAACCAGACGGATCAGATAGAAGCCGGTCTTCATGCGGCGGCTTCCCGGCACCCATGCCGGCGAGAAAGGCGCCGGCAGATCGGCATTGACGTAATAAAGTTCGACCAAATCTATCATCGACATCTCAGGAAAACTCCGCGTAATGGATATAAGCCTCGAGCGCGAGCACTGCCGCGGAAATGTCGGCGGCGCGCAGGACGCGAGGGAAATTGGTGATGTACGGCGCCGTCATCGTTCCCGCAGCGATTTCATGCGCGGCAGCCTCCAGTTCCTGTCGAGGCAGACCGAACCCGGTCAACGAGACCGGCAGCCCAACACTGCGATTGAAAGCGACGGCTTTAGCCAATTCCGCTTCGTCGTTTTCGAGGTAGATCTGGACCAACGTGCCATAGGCGACGTGTTCGCCGTGGAGATAATCGGCCAATGCCGGAATTCTCGTCAGCCCCCGAATCATCGAGTGCGCGACGGACAATCCGCCGCTCTCGAAAGTGATGCCGCTGAGAAGAATCAGCGTTTCAACCAGCTCTTCGAAATCCGGATGCCGTGTACCGCTGCCCAGTGCGGCCAGCACGGGCGGACCGCAGCGCCGGATCACTTCATTGCAGAGTTCGCCCAGCTTTCTGCTCAGGAAAGTCGGCCGCGCCGAAAAGCTGTTTACGCCGCCCGGGTGTGCAGCGCGCGCCTCATACAGTTTGGTCAAAGCATCGCCAATTCCGGCTCTGAGCAAGCGTGGCGGTGCCTTGGCAATGATGTCGGTATCGACAAGTACCAGATCCGGGTTGTAGTCGAGAAACTCGGTACCCGTGACAGCGTGTGCTTCGCTATACAAGACGATCAGGCGACTCGTCGGCGCATCGTTGGAAGCAGCAGTTGGCACGGAAAAGACCGGCTTTTTTCCGTGCAGTCCCGCAAATTTTCCGATATCGATGCACTTGCCCCCGCCAATGCCGGCCACTACGTCCGCTTCGGCAATCGAGTTGACGATGCGCAGGCCTTCCTCGCGTGTCGCTTCTCCGTTGAAACGCAGACACGTCACCTTCTGTTTTTGTGCCGAAAACAGGTGCTCGAGACGCTCGGCCAGCCCATCAAACAGAAATTCGTCGATGACTGCGACGAGGTGGCCGTTGCCATGGCGTGCGGCCAGATGCGGCAACTCGTCGAGCGCGCCAGGCCCCTGTACATATTCTCGCGGCGCGCCAAGCACGCGTAGCGTTGAATTGTTCACAGTTCTGTACATGACTAGATTCCTAGATAAGTACGCTGTACATCCGGATTGCCCAGCAGGCTCTCTGCGCTCCCGCGAATCGTGATCGAGCCGTTGTCCAGCACGTATCCTTGATCTGCAATCTTCAGTGCCTGCTTGACGTTTTGTTCGACCAGACACACGCTCATACCCTGCTTGTTCAGCATGACGATCTTATCCAGAATCTCCACGATAATCTTGGGCGCCAACCCGAGCGACAGCTCGTCGACGATCAGTAGTTCCGGCTCGTTCATCAGCCCGCGGCCGATCGCGATCATCTGCTGCTGTCCGCCCGAAAAAGTCTTGACCTTGCGATGGCGATGCTCCTTGAGAACCGGAAACAGATCGAAGACCCGTTCCATGTTGCGCGCCATGGCCGCTGGCGACCGGCGGCACAGATAGCCCCCCATCTCCAGATTCTCAGTTACCGTCATTTCACGAAATAGCTGGCGCCCCTCGGGGACCATTGAAATTCCCATGGCGGCAACGCGATGGGCGGGCACGCCTGCAATATCGGTACCTTTGAACTGGATCGAGCCGTGCGTCGCCGGATTGAGTCCGGCGACCGTCCGCAGCAGCGTGGATTTTCCCGCTCCGTTGGCGCCGACCAGCACGGTAATACTGCCGGCCTCGATATCGAGAGCGACATGTCGAATGATTTCCAGTTTGCCGATCTTAACGTTCAAACTGCTGATGCTCAGTAACATCGTATTCCTCCCCCAGATAGGCGGTCAGTACTGCCGGAGAATTGGATATGTGAGTGGGGCTCCCCACATCAATGACCCGCCCGTTTTCGAGCACAATAACCTTTGAGCAAATACTCATGATGACGTGCAACACATGCTCCACGATCACGAAAGTAATGCCGTCTCTTCGATTCAACAGAGTAATCAGCTCGATCAATTCGGCGATTTCACGATGCGAGCATCCGGCAAACAATTCATCGAGCAGCAGAAGCTTCGGAGCAGTCGCAAGCGCCGCGGCCAGTTCGGCCTTTTTTCGAAGGAAGGCGTTCAGCTCCGAATACCGGAGGTTTTCACAATCGGACAATCCAACCGTAGCAATCACCTCCCGGGCGATCACACGCGCCTGACTGCGGAGGGACACGCGGGAATAGGCGCCGACCATCACAGCTTCCAGGATCGACAATTCGTTGAAACTTTCGGCGATCTGAAACGTGCAGCACAAGCCTCGCGCACAGCGCTGCTGCTGAGTTCGATGCGTAAGATCTTCGCCGTCAAACACGATGCGCCCTTCCGTGGGCCTGTTGACCCCGAGCAGCGACTTGAACAACGTCGACTTTCCGGCGCCATTGGGCCCTATCAGTCCGCAAATGGAGCCACGCGGAATCGTGAAACTGATGTCCTTGTTCGCGGTCAGTCCACCGAAGACCATGGTCAGGCCTTCGACCTGCAAGATAGGCGATGCGCTCTCAGCCATGATGCGCACCTCCGTGAACCAGATGCCTGCGCAGCGTTTCCATGATGCCTTTAGGAAGGAAGAGTGCCGTAAGCACCAGAATGGCCCCATACACGATCAGCGATACCCCACTGAAGGCACTGCCGAGCGAAGCTCGAATCAATTCATCCAAGATGACCAGGAACGATCCTGCAAGCGGCCCCCAGAGCGTACCGACGCCGCCGACCATCGCTACGATCAGCATCTTCATCGAAATCGACGAGCTGAAAACCATGGTCGGCGTCACAATGCCCTGATACATCGCGAAGGCAGCGCCGCCAAAAGCGGTAGCGACTGCACTGATTACGACAGCGGAAATCTTCCATGCACCGGGCTTCACCCCGAGAACGCGCGCGAATGCCTCATTTTCCTTGATCGCCAGGCACATCGTTCCCAGCTTCGAGTAGCGTACAAAGGCTGATAGTGAAAAGATCAAAATGCAGAGCGCGAAAAATACGAAATATGCGGTAGCAGGACTGATCGTGTATTGCATACGGAGAAATGTGCCTGCGTCGCCGTCGGTGAGCCAGCTCAACTGCGATGCCATGCTCAACAGGATCTCATTCAGACCAAGCGTTACCATTGCGAAGAACATGCCGGAGAGGCGCGTGCTGATAATCGCCGTAATCACTCCAAGAACGGCACTCGACGTCATGCCTATAAGGACGCTAGTGAACGGCGACAAGCCATAGTGTGCAACACCGATTGCATAGGAATACGCACCGATACCAAAAAACGCGCTATGCCCGAGGCTGAACAGCCCAGCGTAGCCGCCCGCGATGTTCCACGCTTGCGCAAGATAAATGAACAGCATGACCTGCAGGATCAGCCCCATCGCATACGTGACGGAAAGCGAGTGGAACATCGGCAACATGGCGATTACGCCGATTAACAGGACGAGAGCGACATATCCGCCCGTCCGCAACGATCTCACCGGCGAGACGGGCCGGAGCACGGAAGTAGAAGAAGACATGATCGTGCCTCAAATGTGCTGGATTCCGACAGTGCGATTCGAAAGCGAAAGCAAAACCAGAATGAAGATCGTGAAAAGAATCACCGTGGCGTATGACGGCACAAAATAAAGCAGGAATGCATTAAGAATTCCGATCATGATGCCGGCAAAAAAGGCACCCCGCACGTTGCCCAAACCGGCCACTGTCGCAATCAGAAAACTCATCAGCTCATAGATAGACCCGGCCGATGTGGTCACGGGGAACAGATGAATCATGACAATTCCCGATATGGCCACCAGGACAAAACTGAGTCCAAACGCGATGCCGATGATCCTGTTCGCATTGATGCCCATCAACTGAGCTGCTTCACGTTCCGCCACAACCGCGCGGATCGTCTTGCCAAGATAGGATCTGCGTAAAAAAATCTGGAATGCGATCAGGGTCACCGCGGCGACAACGAAAGCGAGCACGCGCAACTGCCCAACCTCGATCGTGTCGGTCAGATTGAAGATCGGCTCGATAATGCCCAGCGTCCGCGGTGCGGGCGAATACACCATGATGATCGCACCGTTGACGATCATTGAGATTCCGATGGTTGTCAGGATTTGAACCGTCAGTGTCGAACGCTTCAGAAACGTGTTTCGAATTGCATAGCCAATTGCAAAATAGCTCAGCGGCAGCAGCACGATTAGAAGAATCAGCGGAATGTGCCAGACTCGCAGGGCGAAGTAGCTGGTATACATGGCCAGAATGAGCCATGCGCCGTAACCGAAATTCGCAATCGACAGTGATCCCAGCTGGAATGTCAGACCACTGGCGAACAGGCCGTAAAGGGCACCGGTTCCTATCCCGCCAAGCAGCAATGTAATAAACAGGTCGTAGGTCATGATGTGTAGCCGTTGAGTTAACGTGCCATCCAGCATGTTTAAATCATGCGAGACGGCACGTTTCTATGTAGTAGTCCTTATTTTTTGAAATATGGAATAATCGGGTTTGCGACTGCCAGCTCTTTCGGGTAGACCACCTTGTAGACCGGTTTTCCGTCGGGGCCCGGAATCCACTGACCGATAACCAAGGGCGTGGCATAGACGTTGTTGTGATTCTTGTCGAACTTGATGCCCCAGTAATTCGGCATCTTGCCGCGTTCGATGACCGTGTTGGTCATAGCCTGGTTGACCTTGTCCATATCAAAGCTGCCCGCCTTGTCGACCATCTGGAAAAAAGCCATGGCCGTCGCGAACGTCTGGAGGCTATGCGTCATCGGCGCTTCGTGGTACTTGGCCATATAACGCTGCTTAAATTCCTTCAGCCCCGGCGCCGCGTCCTCACGCATTCCTGGCGTCGTGTAGGCCAGCGACATCGAACCCAATGCAGCCTTACCTAGATTAGCGAATTCAGGCTGGTCATATCCAACACCGGCGGCCAGCAGGATCGGCGGAGTCGAATCCAGAGCAGTCGCCTGCTTACGATAAAGCTCCGCGTCCGAACTGAGCTGATAAGGAATCACAATGTCGATTCCCTCCTGTTTCATCTTGCGGATGATCGGCGTGAAGTCAGAAATATCGCTGCTGTACGTCTCGTGAATGACAGGAGGAATGCCCTTTGCGGCGAAGTCCCGGGCAATCTCGTCGCCGACGTAACTCATGACCGGATTGCCAATCAGCGCTATCCTGAGATCCTTCGGGTCCTTGCCGAGCTTCTCCTTGCCGAAGTCCATCGAGTAGTCAACCAGGGTCTGTGCAAACACCTTCCAGGACGGCATGAACATGAAGTAGTTCTTGTAGCCACCCTCTTCGGTCAGATCCGGAAACCAGCTCGTGCCGTCTGCCATCAGACCACCGTTCTGTACTACATAACGTGCGAGCGGAACGGGTGCCAGGTTATAGCCCTGAATAAAGTACTTGACCCCCTCCGACATCAGACGCTGCGCTTCGGGAATCTGATTGTTGGGATTTTGCGCGTCGGCAATGACCGGTTCGATCTTCTTTCCGAGCACCTTGCCATACATCTCTGCCGCGATCTTGAACGCGCGGGCCGTCGACGTTCCCGGATACCCCCAGTCGCCCGTGAGATAGGTAACCATTCCGACCTTGAACGTGTCGTCGGCGGCCGATGCTGCCCCGACAATTGTCATCAACCCCACTCCGAGCATTAATGCTTTGACTGACCTCATTGCGTCTCCTGTATTGTGGAATCACACGGTGCTACGTTGCACTACTTGAAGGTACCGCCCCCTCAATTACTGATTTCGTGATTGATTTCGGTTAATTGCATCTTCACCCTTCGATAACGGTCGAACAGGTTCCCATACAGCGCCACTCGCTCCGGGTCGGGCACGATCGCGCTGCCGAAAGTCACGCAGGCGCGGACCGCAGCGACTTCATCTGCGAAGACACCGGCACCCACGGCGGCGATCAGGGCCGCACCGTAAGATGCATCGCCATGTGCTGGGCGACGCAGCGTAACGCCAAGGACGTCCGCTATCACCTGCGCCCACAGATCGCTTTTCGCACCACCCCCGACCAGCGCGGCTGTTCCAACAGTCAAACCGGCGTCCTGCATCGGACGCGCCGCATCACGCAAGGCGAAGGCAACGCCCTCATAGAAGGCTCGCACAAGGTGACCGCGCCCATGTGCCATACCGAGACCGACGAAACTTGCGCGCAGTTTTGGATCCCAATAAGGCGCCCGTTCGCCGAGCAGGTAGGGGTGGAACATCAACCCGTCGGAGCCGGGCGCAATGTCTGCGGCCCGCTTATCCAGACCAATGAACGCGTCTGCGTCCGCAACATCCAGCAACAATTCAGACAACCACTTGTGCGCCGTTGCACAGGAATTGATCGCCCCTAGTGCGTAATACATATTCGGCACAACAAAGCCTTTGGACGGCACATTCGGCAGCTTGGCCGGTTGCTCGGCTATCACATTGACGACACCCGCCGACGCAAGCTTGACGACGGTGTCGCCGGGAGCAAGTGCTCCCGCAGACCATACTTCAGCAGCCGTATCGCAGGTACCGACATAAACGGGCGTGCCCTCTCGAAGACCATAACGCGCCGCCGCTTCGCGCTGTACGCGCCCTGCGAGATCGGTGGGATTGCGGACCGCGGGAAGCGTTTCGATATCCCAGCCGATTGCGTCGCAAAGTTCCTTCGACCATTCCAGACGATCCATATCGAGCAGGAGGCTGCCCTGGGCGTCAATACGATCGGTAACCCGGTCGCCAGTGAGTTGCATACGCAACCAGTCCTTGGCGAATACCGCAAGGGCGATTTTCGCGACCATGTCACCTTCATGCCGTTTCAGCCAGTACAGCGGCGCGATCGACCATGTCGGAGCAGCGCGGTTATGACCAATCGACATCAGTCGTTCCTGCATGCGCTGGTTCAGTTCGGCGGCCTCATCTCCTGCGCGCTGATCGGGCCACATGATGGCCGGCCGCAGTACGCGCCCCTCCTTATCCATCAGTACCATCGAATGCGCGCCAGCGGTAAAGCTGATTCCCTCTACTGCCGGCAATTCCACCAACGACTGGAGCGAGGCCAAGGCGCGTCCCATTGCCTGCTCCCAGTCGTGGGGAGACTGCTCTGCGTGACCCGCCTGCAAGCTGGTGGTCGTGACCGCGCATGACGCCTCTGCCCTCACGCTGCCGTCCCGTCCTATCACGGTCGCTTTCAGACTACCCAGGCCCAAGTCGATACCCAAAAACATGGCACTCCCCAAAAATTCAAAAAAACCTCTTAGTAAATCGTTTGACTAGATTCAGGATAGCCTTCCGTAACGCTATCGTCAATGGCAACCGAGCTTATCGTGCCTGGGTGATAACCCTGGTGAAATGCAGACGGGAAGCTGTATGTGTTCTCCAAGAACGGCTAACACAAGTCATCCACGAAGCGTGAACAGACAACGGCAGCGGCCACGGATAGCAACGCAACATATATGTCGAGACGACGCTCGAAGCGAACGCGCAGTTTGCCGAAACCGGCAAACCAGGCATGCGTGCGCTCGACCTCCCGGCGATGCCGCCCGAGCCTCTCCTTGCGCTCCGCGCCGCTGGAATGGCCTCAAGCGTGGGTTCATCGACGAGCTGTCGCTGGGGCTCACCTCCAAGGTCATCGTCGAAATTCTTGAAAATATCGTTCTACTGAACAAGTAAGACTTGAGCGTATTCCTCGTCGAGAAAAACATATAACAGGCATTGACTTCAGGGGCCTGGGGCAATCGACGAACTGCCTCATCTGGCGGCCCGTCACGGCGGCGGCCATTCTCTCGCTTGAAACGAAGCTCCAGCGGCGGCCGCCTGAACGCTGAAATTGCGCACGCGGAGGAACGGTCCGAACATCATCTCTGGCAATGCGAAGGCCGCATGCAATATCATTGGCGGTGTGGCCGTCGCGGACAACGCGGTTCTGATCAAACAGACGGCACACCGTTTTGCCGCACAACCCCTGTACAGCCCCAAGTCGCCCAGCCGTGGATATCGATCCGACCGTCCTGCCAAAGTCCCCCAGCCCAGAAGGCAAGCGCGGGATCGCCGAGGTCGCCCGCCTTGCCGGCGTCGCGCCCATTACCGTCTCGCGAGTGCTGAACAACCCGGAGACGGTGTCGGAAGCAACCCGCTCCGTGGTTCAGGCTGCGATAGCGAAAATCGGCTATATCCCCAACCGGGTGGCCGGCAACCTCGCCTCCAGCCGCTCAAAGACGATCGGACTCATCCTCCCGCACATCGGCAACTCGACGTTCGCCGAACACGTGCGGGGCATGACCGACGTCTTGTCCACCCACGGCTACAACGTACTGGTCGCGCTCACGAATTACTCGCACGAGGAGGAGCTACGTCACGTCCTCTCTTTCGTGGGGCAGCGCGTTGCGGGCCTTTCCCTGACCGGGAGTTCGCACGCGGACCGAGCGCGCAGTCTGCTCAAGAACGCCGGCATTCCCGTGGTCGAGGTATCGAGCGTAGACCTGCCGGCAATGGACATGCTCGTCGGCTTTTCGAATGAGAGCGCTGCGTATGCAATGGTCGAATATCTCTCGACCTGCGGATATCGCAAGATTGGCCTGATTTCCGCGCCTGCCGCGCAAAATGATCGCGCCGCGGCTCGCCAGGCCGGCTACCGGGCGGCTGTCGATGCTTTGGGCCTCGCGCAGGATGCGAACCTCGTCATCGAAGTCGAGGCAGGGTTCGCGAGCGGGGCAACGGCATTCGTGCAGTTGTTGTCCCGGCACCCCGATCTCGAAGTGGTGATATGCACCAACGACTCGTTGGCAATCGGATGCATGCTCGAGGCCCGGCGGCGGTCGATTCTGGTTCCGAAGGACATCGGCATCGCCGGCTTCGACGACACCGCTCTTGCGCGAGCGTTTGTTCCGGCGTTGACGACCGTGAAAGTCCAGCATTACGAGATCGGCGCCACGGCCGCCCGCTTGTTGCTCGAACGTATAGAAAATCCGGATGCCGCCCCACGAACCGTCGATCTGGGCTTCCAGATCGTCCCGCGAGAATCCACGCGGGCACCTGGCTCGCGCTAGACAGTCTCCCGCCTGCGTCGCGTCGAGCCCCGGGGTAACACCTGAAATCCGAGGTCGATCGTCGTTTCCGCCGGTGTGTTACCGGACATCCGCTCCAGCAGCAACGACCCCGAGCACGATCCGATTTCATGGCGGCGAACCCGGATAGTCGTCAGAGTGGGCACGAACTCCTGGGCCAGTTCAACGTCGCCGAATCCGGCAATCCCTAGCTCCGATGGAACCTGAATGCCTTGCCGCTGGGCCTCCAGAACGCAGCCGGCGGCCAAAGTATCGTTCGTGCAGAAAATGGCATCGACTTCAGGCGCCTGGCTGCGGAGTGTCTGAAATGCGGCCGCTCCGCCCGCCACCCCATTCGCGGCTTCGACAATCACAGGCGTGCCGCCGCTCGCGTTGATCTGCGCGATGTACCCTTCCCGGCGCGCCAGCTCGCGATCGTTATCCAGCGTGGGCAGGGAGATCAGCGCGATTCTGCTATAGCCGCAGCTTTCCAGATGTTTGACCATCGCACGCGCCGCGTCCCGATTGGAAAAGCCTACGACCATATCGAGCGGATTGGCTCCCAGGTCGGAGGTCTCGACGACAGGGATGCCTGCGTCGCTCAGCAGTCTTCGGGTTTCGGGCGCCCGCGAAAAACCGGTCAGCACGAGGCCCGCCACGCGTTGGCTCAGGAATGCCCGAACGTGCTCCAGCTCACGCTGCGCGGAGTAACCACTGAGGCCCAGCAATAATTCGTAGTTTGCGGCCGCAAGCTTGTCCGCGAGACCTTTTACGCTGTCCGCAAATATCGAGCTTGAAATGTGCGGGATGACGAGGCCTACCGTTTGTGAACGACTCGTGGCCAGGCTGCCAGCCAGCCGGTTCGGAACATAGCCTGTCGACTCGATTGCGGCCCAGATGAGCGCACGCGTTCGCTCGGAAACGGAGTCCGGGTAGTTCAGCGCGCGCGAGACCGTCGTGATGGAAACGCCGGCCTCCTGGGCCACCTGCTCGATCCTGACGCCCTTGCCTGCGCGCCTGCGTCGGGGTTTGGTGTCACTCACTTCGTCTGTCATGCCTCGATACTCGTCAGCGATGTCAGGAACTGACCGCCTCGACTCCCCTTGAGAGAATTGCGGTGCCAAGGCGCGGGGGTGTCCAGTCCAACAAACTCTCGACAGCCGGCGTCACCCCGTCGCACTGTACCGCGCGCACGCTATTTTGTCAGATTCTCCCAGTCGTTGCCCACTATCGCCGCGCCTGCCTTACGCAAACGCGCCCTACCAGACCGTTTCGACGTGCGCCAGTTCGCGCAAGCGCGCGTCCGGCGTTACGAGCCGCGTGCCAAACGTACGCGCCGTGGCGACAATGAGCCGTTGTTCGCAGGACAGTTCGCGCGACAGTGCTGCCGCTCTGAAAGAGATTTCAAGGTCCACCGGCACCGTCCTCACCTGCTCGACCGACACGATGGTGGACAACCAGCTACGCGTGTCCATCGAAAGCGTGAGACGGCCATCCTCGACGAACTGCATGATTTCAAGGACGCTGATCATCGAGACGAGAACCTCGCCGCTTTCCTGTTCCTGGTCGATCGCAGTTCGGGCGGCAGGTGTCAACGCCTCATCGCCGCTGAGCCAATAAATCAGCGTGCGCGTATCGACCGCGATCATCACGCTTCCTCAGGCTGTGCGACGAGTGCGGGCGCGGCTTCGGCACTGAAATGGAGGATCGAGCCGCGCAGTACCTGATTTGGACTACGATCTAACCGTCATCCCCAGAAAAAATCTCGACGGCCGCCATCAAGGCAGACAAGTTCACCATTGATGAATCCCGCCTGACTCGAACAGAGATACGTGACAGCGGCCGCGACCTCCTCGACCTTGCACATCCGGCCGATCGGGTTCTGGCGGTTCAGGAGTTCGCGCATCGCCGGCGTGAGATTGGCGATCAGCTCGGTGTCGACATAGCCCGGCGCGATCGCGTTACAGGTCACGCCATGGGCGCCGACCTCCTTCGCGAGAGTCGCCGTGAAGCCCGCGACGCCCGCCTTGGCCGCGGCATAGTGCGCGACGCCCGCGCGCCCTCCGCCGGTGAAGTTCATCGACGAGGTATTGACGATCCGCCCGAATCCGGCGCGGCGCATGTGTCCGATGACTGCACGCGAGCACAGAAAAGTGCTCGTCATGTGACCGGTCAACATCCGTTGCCAGTCCGCCAGCGGCATCTCCTCAACCGATATCGGCGGCCGTACGGCCGGTCCGGCATTGTTCACGAGGACATCAATGCGCCCGAACCGAGCCACCACGCCCTCCACCATGCTCGCGACAAAGTCCTCGTTCGTCACGTCACCCACGAAACTCGTCACAGTCGCCCCGTCCGCCCGCAACCGTTCGCAAGCTGCATGAGCATTCGACGCGTCGAGGTCGTTGACCACCACCGTGGCGCCTTCCGCAGCCAGCGCCGCGGCTTCGGCGTAGCCGATCCCGCGACCGGAACCGGTCACCAGCGCGACCCTCCCCTTCAGATCGAAATCCATATCTTTCCTCAAGCGTTAGTGTGGCTGGACGCTTCGGCAACGCGCGCCAAACCGTGATGGACAGGCTGCAAGGCAGCGCGTGTCTCTTTGTAAAGCGCGAACAGTTCGTCGTAGATCGCGTGGCGGCCGGGATCGGGTGACAGCACCTCGATCACACTGGCGCATCGCTGCGCCGCCTCCACCTCGCTGCCGAAGGCGCCGATGCCGACACCGGCGAGCAGGGCCGCGCCGAACGACGCATCCGTGACGGCCGGCAACTTGATCTGCACTCCCAGGATATCGGCAACGATCTGGCGCCAGGTGGCACTCCGGGCGCCGCCGCCTATGATCCGTGCCGACTCGATATTCATCCCCTGCGCGATGAACTGTTCCTGAACCTCTCGCAGTGAAAAAGCGATGCCCTCGTAGAGCGCGCGCACCAGATGTCCTCTGTCGTGGCGAAAAGTCATGCCGACGAAGCTCGCCCGAAGCAATGGGTCCCAGTGCGGAGCACGTTCTCCTTGCAAATAGGGGTGAAAGAGCAGGCCGTCGGCACCAATGTTCGTCGCCGCCGCCATGCGCTCCATCTGTTCAAAGGCGTCGCGTCCGCTCCCGCCTTCGTGCATGAAGAATCGATCACGCAACCAGCGATGGGCTGACGCGCAACTGTTGGTTCCGGTGATCGTGTACCAGCTCCCCGGGATGGCAAACGGGTAATTGATCAGCGTGCCATGGACCGTCGGCGACTGGCCGACGACGCTAACGGTGCCGGCTGTGGCGAGCTTGACGGTCCCATCACCTGGCCTCACGGACCCGGCGCCGAACACCTCGGCAGACGTGTCGGAAGTGCCGCAGACCACCGGAGTGCCCGCGGCCAGGCCACAGGCCGCTGCCGCGTGGGCGCTTACCGTTCCCACGACCGTCGTCGGACTGACGAGAGGCGGCAGCGTACTCGGGTCCCATTGGATCAGCTCACACAACTCCTCGGACCAGCGGCTATTGCGTGGTTCGAAAAGCAGGGTGCCCGCGGCCTCTGTTTCGTCGGTCTCCCAGGTGCCGGTCAGCCGCGAGCGCAGCCAGTCCTTGGCGATGTAGACCCGGCGGGTCGCTCTGACGACTTCAGGCTCATGTTTCATTAACCATTTGAACTGCGGCAATGTCCACGTAGGCGTTGCCCGGTTCAGGCTGAGTTCCAGGATCCGCGGGCCGTGAGCCTGTTCGAGCTCGGCGGCCTCCGCGCCACTGCGTTGGTCGCTCCACAGAATCGCGGGCCGCAAGACGCGGCCGCTGGCGTCTTCAAGCACCGGCGTATGCGCTCCTGCACTGAACGAAACGGCCGCGATGTCGCCGGCCGTCACACCGGCCTCCGCCAGCGCCCGCGGGACCGTCTCGCAGATGGCGCGCCACCAGTCATCGGGGTCCTGCTCGCTCCAGCGGGGTTTCGGCGAGCGCGTCTTCACGTCGAGCGATGCACTGCCGCGCACTCTGCCCGCCGTGTCGATGATCATGGTCTTGAGGCTGCCCGCACCGAGATCGATGCCCATCAGCAAACTCATGTGCGCGCTCCCGTACGAACTGGGACGCAAACACCCCCGTAGTCCGCGCCGGACTCCGTAATGGATAGGGCCATGCAGGCCATCACTGCCTGGGACAACAAAATGAACCGTTTTTTTGCCATCGAAATCTCCGTGGATGAGCACGCCTGCTTGCCATGAATACTACAGAGATCACGTGCAGAAATGCAAACGCTATCATTTTGTTTTTGGCAGTGTTTACCCGTATTTTTATACAGCTCCGATGCCCACCCGAAGTTGCGTACATGCAACCAAGAATGCCGGCGATAACGCGAACGGTACATAATTACACATAATATTGCATTTTTATTCTATATAATACGTGATTTTGAGTATTTTTTCATTGATTTCGTGGCTGCCAGGCGAAGGGGGGAGAGTCTGTACGCTATCCATGCGCGTCTATCATATCGACCACCCACCTCTCACGTTTCGCGACAATCATCCAAAAAGGTATTCGCTACCATTTGACTGGAACAACGCTCCGCAGACCTGCCACACGCAGACCCTGAACAACCTCGCCATCACCATGCCCGACCCGGGCCAGCGAAAACGGCGCGGGCACCTGTATCTGGTAGAGCTCGATCGAATCGATTACGGACATCAACCCGTGTCATCGTCCGCGTTGTCGTGGCGTTCAACATCCGAAATAAGAACGAAGTACCTGGCTCGGGCGATCTGGCTTGCGGTGCAGCAGCCTGGCAAAACGGCCGCGGCGTCTCTCGTCACGGAATCTGCGTGGCTGTGGCGGGATAAGGAGCGGGGTAATCATGGGTTCGTCGAGCACCAACTGATAGCGCGTGCTCTCGCACACGTGCCGGAAGTTGCTCTCGTGGATTTCCTGCATCTGCCCGGATGGCTTGCGCCTCCATAATGCCGAGCCGGGTCACGCTGCGCAGACCGCTCTGGCAGCGAGAAGCGTTCCGGTCATGTTGCGTGCGAACTGCAGCATACAGGTGCTCGCAATATTCGAAATCATCTGCTCGCACCGCTACCAGCGGATTGGCGCCACATTCAATTCGGGGCATGCATCCATGCGTACAGCCAGGCACGCCCAAATACGCGGGCGAGATGTGCTGGCCGACATGCAGCCCAAGCGCAGGATCCTCGCGCGCGTCGGACGCAACCCTGAGCATGTCCTGCCAGCGCTTTCCCGCACATAGCGTCAACCCGCGACCCTGTTCCGGCGGACGCTCTTCGCTCGATGGCGCCAAATGATAAATTCTTGGCGGGATCGGGTAACGTCTCGCAGCGTATGTTTCACCATACTGTGCGCACCACAAACCATAACAATGAAGTAGACGATCAGTATGGTCGAAGGAGACACATGACAACCCATCGCATTTCCCGGCAAATACCCCACATCTTCCTTACCCTGTGCGCGCCGGGCGTCATCTGGATCAGCGCGCACGGATTGCTCGATCCGAATACATCGTTGGCTCCGGTCAAACTGCGCCCGAGACGATTCGCATTCCAGATTATTGCGTACTGCTGGCGGAAGCTGGCGAGCGGCCGCCTGATCAGCCTGATTTACATAGACATGCCAAGCGTTGGTCGGGAGCTTGCTCGCGATGGAGTACATGGCGACTTTGCTGTCGATGGTGCTGTTTTGTTCAACTGAACGCCCCCAACGCACGAAGAAGATCTCATTATGATGCTCGTCAAAAACACAAAGCCCTCAAATATCTGGATCAAGTTCTGGCTGACGCTGGCGATCAGCATCAACCTGGTCGCCTGCTCCGGCGGCAGTTCGGCACCCACCGCCGCGCCGCAAGAAAATGCCAGCGCCGTCAACAACGCCGCGGCGGTCAACTGCGGCGATCAGCTCGGCCATTGGGTATCGGCATGGGCCGACGCGCCTTCCGACGCTTCGGTGCCCCTCGATGGCGCACTCCACGCGCTGTTCGCCGGTGCCAATCAGTCATTCCGGCTGCTGCTTGCACCGCTAGGTAGCGGTAACGTGATGCGCCTGCATTTCTCGAACCGCTTCGGTACCGCGCCGATCACGCTGAACGATATCCGCGTCGCCGCCAGCGTAGCGCCCGGCAGTCCGGATATCGTCGCGGCAACCAGCGCTCAGGTGACTTTTTCGTGCGCCAGTCAGGTCACGATTCCCGCCGGTGCCGATGTCGTCAGCGATCCCGTCAGTTTTAATCTGAATGCGCTGCAGACGTTAGCGGTCAGCGTGAGCGTGGCGAACACACCGCTCGTACCCACCCGGCACTTTATCGGCCGCCAGGTTTCCTTCGCGACCTATCCTGGTGCAGGCGACCATACGGCAGACGCCGTCGGAAGCGCCTTCACGCAGTCCTTCATTCAGCGGCCGCTGGTCGATGGCATCGATGTTCGCACCAACGGTGCATCGGCCGTGGTCGCGCTCGGCGATTCGATTACCGATGGCTACCAAGGCACCCCGCTCGGCGTGGTCGAGGACACGACCACCATCAATCTAAACCAACGTTACCCGGATTTTCTCAAACGACGCATCGATGCAGCAAAGCTGCCGTTCTTTGTCGCGAATGTCGGCATTGCGGGCAACCGGGTCTTGCAGGATGGCGCGATTCCCCAGTACGGCCCTTCCGCCTTGCACCGACTGAATGCCGACGTGCTGGCTCAGGCTGGCGTCGGTACGGTGATCTTCCTTGAAGGCATCAACGATATCGGCCTGACGCCCGGGCTGACCGCCACGGCGCTAGAACAAGGCTATACCGCCGTGATCGGCCAGCTGCACGCGGCCGACATCAAGGTACTGCAAGGGACCTTGACGCCCTGCGGCAGTAACCTGCTATACGGCACCGCCGCCAACAACGCGCTGCGCGACCAGGTAAACGCGTGGATCAGGACGCAAAGCCCGGCAGACGGCGTGGTTGATTTCGATCTCGCCGTTCGAGATCCGAATAATCCCGACGATATTGCCCCCCAGTACGACGGCGGCGACGGCCTGCATTTTACTGCTGCAGGGTATCAGCGGATGGCCGACGCGGTCGACTTGAGTCAGTTGACGGGCACGCACTGAGCGAGTCCACCAGCGGTTCACCCATAGCAATTCCACTCAAAAACCCAACTACAAGAAGATATCCATATGAAATCGCTTAGGACTATGAAGTATATTACCGGCCTCGCAATTTGCTCGGCTGCCGTACTCAGCGGCACGGCCAGGGCACAAAGCGCCGGACAGCTGGTTCTCAACGCGGGCTGGGCCCACGTGATTCCCAATTCCTCGTTCGGCGACGCGCAAATCACGGGGCCGGGATTCAGCACGACCAGCAACACCGGCAATGCGGCATCGCAAACCGACGCGTTCGCCGGCGTCCTCGGCTATTACATCACCGACAATATCGAAGTCGAGTCGTTCTTCGGTATCCCGCCGAAAGTCGACCAGCAGGGGACCGGCGCCTTCAGCGCCAGTGCCCTGAACCCGGTGATGCACAGCTACGTGTGGAGTCCGATGGTGGTGGCCAAATACGTGTTCGGCACCCCGGCTTCGAAACTCCGCCCGTATCTCGGTGCGGGCGTGAGCTATATCTGGTTCTCGGGCACGTCGCTGAGCGGGCCGTACCAGCAGGCCTTGTCGATGAGTTTCAGTGGCGGGAGCACCGCGAGCCTGCAGACCACCGCGTCGGTGAGCCGACAGTTTGCGCCGCTTCTGGTAGGCGGATTCACTTATAACCTGGACGCACACTGGCTGATTAGCGCATCCGCAATGTATATGCCCTTCTCCACCACCACCACGCTGACCACGTCGCTGCCCGGTGGCCAGAAAATCACGACCAGGCAGAAAGAGCACTACAACACGGTGATTCCGACGCTGATGCTTGGCTACCGGTTTTAAAAGGTCAGTTCAAAATCCTGCTGAGCATCCCTGAAGCTGTTCCAGCAGACGAGCGAGCAGCTACGTCTGCGGAACGCTTCGTCTACCAGGCACATGGGCACCGCGTTAATCATCCGTGGTGTGCCTGCGGTTAGGAGCGGGGAACTAGCGCACGCGAGGCGGTCTTTGCGCGAAGTTGTTTGGGAGGCGCTACCGTGAGGGGCGTAATGGCGAGGCTATTCATCTCTTAAGATAAGTTTTCTTATCATAAGGTGCCCATTATTCCGGTAAACTCGCGTCGATGAAAACGCTCCCTGCCCCTGCTGGCTTCCCCGACGCCGACGAACTCGCCGCGTTGCCCGGCGCCTGCTGCGCAACGACTGCGCTTTCTGCTCGCCTTCGGTTACGCCACCCGTCGGTTTACACAAATTTGTCCCCAAGGATCCTTTACTCAGGCTGGCCTGCGGTGACCGGCGGGAACAAATTTGTATAAACCAACGACTGTTCCACATGGCACTTCATGTCATTTTCCGGGCCAAGACATTTACTGCCTTGCCCCCGCAGTACCTGCCCGGTCTTCAGAACCCACTCATGCGTCGTCTGTTTCCGGTATTCGAGAAGCACGTGCATTCTCACCGAGCGACGTGCCGGGCGAGTTGCTGGCGGATGCGTGCCAAATAATAGTCGCCGACCGAGTGGTCGCTGACTTGTTCAGGAGCGGCTGGACGTAGCGCCGGACGGCGCACACCCAGATAGCGGTAAAGCGCCGACACGAAAGGCTTGTGGGTTTGCCCGAGCTGTCGGGCAGCCCGTTCGATACGCGCATCACCCACCTGCTGACGAAGCCACACCAGCGCCTCGCGGTCAGTTTCGTTGACGATCCTCACGAGATGTTCCATGCCATCACCCTGTATATAAACACAGTACTGTTAATATATACAGTGAATCGGCCGGATGCAATGACGCCATGGGCGCCGACGAGATCGCTGGCATGTTCGAGGGCAAGGCGACGTGAAGCTGCGGCTCGACACCCGTCTGCTGGTTTGGGCCGCCACCGACGACCCTGCCTTGCCTGAGGACGCGCGCACGGCGATCGAGGATCTCGAAAACGTCCTGTACTTATATGACTTCGCTTCGGTCCGGCACGTCTAGCACCGTTGGCGAGTAACCCTGCCGTGTATTAGTGGGACGAAGGACCGAAATCCTCGAAGTATATTTGCTCGAGTGAAAGCGTTATTCTGAACGCCGAAGAGGGCTGCACGCCATTCGCGCCGTGGAATTGCAGTTCTCCGTGCTGGCCGACGACGATAACCTCTCGGGCGCCGCCCTCCAGATAAGCCCTGACTCTCGGGCCGAGATCTTGCGGATACTTGCGGTCAAGGAGCACTTCGACGCACAAGTCGGGCACAAACGGGACCGGAACGTCCCGGTCAAACCCTTCCCACTTTTCAGGCGGCATCCAGACGACATCCGGTACGCGGATCCCGAATGACGGCGTCGTCACCGCAACCGACATTGCCGCTATATGTCCAATCTGCTCGGCGATTTGGCAGTAGATGTCGGTCAGCACAATCTGGCGCCTTGCGGACGGTTGAGGATGCGGCACCGCTTCACCGCGACCATCCAGTTCACAACACTCCCAAGACCCGGAATTCAAGTTGGGATGAATCCGACGCCAGGTTGCAACGAGTCCATCTCGCTCGAGAAGAGTAGACACGAGGACAAGCCTCCAATAGGGGAATGACGTAAGGGTATTCCCTTTATTGGTAACTGAAAAGCGATTGCTTATGTGCATCGCACAATCAACTCACGCAACATACGTCGTTTCGAAACATCCAGTTATCGGGCCATATCGCCAGGTCCGATGGCGTCTCGATGGCGTCTGTTAGACGACGGCTCCGCAGCAAGTTTGATTTTTGCCGTAGCCTATTGTGCGGCGCAGTAGAATCGGACGGCCGATGGTCACCGGAATGTCTGCGTGCTGACGGAGGTGGATTTTGCGCGCGCTTCCGGGCAGGTGTTACCGTGATCGACGAACGCAACTGACTTGCATGCGCGCTTCTCTCTCCTGGATTGGATCGCGGAGTTACCCGGCTCGAGGGCGTGCAATGGCCTGAACAGAGGAAGTGATATGGAACTCGATGCGGAGACATTCCGCCAACTGCGCCGTCTCGCCCCGGTCCTCGACGACATACTCAATGCCGGAGAAGTCGAACACGCGGGCCAGGCGGTGAATCTTGCTGCACTCGCACAACTATGCGCGACCTTGGCCGACGCATACCGCTCCGCGCGTCCTGACGAGACCGCTCAAGCGTAAAGTTGCACCGGTCCCGCTTCAACCCGGGTGCCCTCGCTCTATACGAGCCTACTGCGCGAGCCTACTGCGGCGCGAAACAACCGCTCTTCGAACTCGACGACACCATCGTCAAGTGGACCGTATTTGGCTGCCGAACGGAACCGCTGATGTGAAAGATCGGTGAAATTCCTATAAATCTGCTTTAACTGCTCACTCCGCACCCAACCCCAGCAACCGATCCGCATTCGCATGCGCGAACTTCGCGAGATCCGCCGCAGCCAACGGCACGTTGCCTAAAAACTTCGCCCCGTCCTCATTGCTCGCATAAGGATAATCGACAGAAAACAGCAGCCGATCGATGCCGAATGTCTGCAACGCAGCCGCAAACGGCGGATTGCTGAAAAACCCGGATGACGTGATATAGACCTGATCTGTAATCGTCTGCGAAAGCGGCCGGCTCAGATACGAGAGATCCGTGGAAAACTGATGCTCGCAGCGATGCAGCATCGCGGGCAGTCCCTCGCCCATATGTCCGATGATGAAATTCAGGCGCGGATACTTGTCCATCACACCGGCGACGGCGAGCCGCATCACATGCAGCGCCACCTCGTAATGCCATCCCCAGGCGAAGGTCGCGAGACCGAAATTGATCTTCGGCGCAAATCCTTCGTAATACGCCTTGCGTACCTCCGCAGGCGGCATCCCGGGATGGAGATAAATCGGCACACCGAGCGCCTCCGCCCGCGTGAGCAACGGCGCAAACTTCGGATCGTCGAGGAAGCATCCGCGCACCGTGCCGCTAATCAGGACACCTTTGAATCCATATTCTCCAACGGTGCGCTCCAGTTCGTCGGCCGCCGCCTCCGGAATGCTGGCCGAGACATGCGCAAAGGCCGCGAAACGCGTGGGATGCCGCGCGACCGTGCGCGCGAGTTCGTCGTTGAAAAGACGCGCAAAGTCGATCGCTTCCTTGCCTTCGAACTGGTCCGCGCTCGCGCCAATGTGGTTTCCGGCCTTCGAAAGAACCTGCACCGTGATCCCGTGCCTGTCCATATCGGCGATACGGCCTTGATCGACGTCCGTGATCTTGGCGGCGACATTACGCACGACAGCCGGCATATTCTCGTCGCTGGCGACCGCTCGCGTGGGCGGCGCCACCGAGAGTGAAAATCCTGGAACCGTTGCAAAACTGAGGTGTTCTTCCAAAGCGACTACGCGCATTACCACTCCGAAGTTACGCTTACTGTGATTTTTCGACGGGAATACTCTTGAGCCACGCGCTCGCCTGCGACGAGTCGCTCGCCGGCCACAGCACCTTGATCGTATCGCCGGCCCGCTGCACTTCGATGTAGATGTCGCTGGGCAAACGTGACGTGCGGATGTCGTTGCTCTGCGCCCCTCCTCGACCGAACCACCGGCTCCACCAGTTGTCCGGCGTCGCGTGAGCCGGGGGCGTGGAGACCGATTGATGTGCAGGCGGCACCGCGACGGCCGGCGCTTCCTTCACCGGCAAAACCGGATGAGACGTCGCGGCAGATGCACTTGCCACGGTCACGCCCGCCGCAGCGGGTTGACGGAAAACGGCCGCGAGGTTGTCGGCGAACTCGTCCCACATCCGGTCGGCCCGGGTTTTCATGACACCGAGGCCAAAGCTGCCAAGCCGGCCAAACACATCAACCGAGGCTTTGACGCGCAACTCGGTCGATCCGTCCGGCTGCGAGGTGAGAAACATCTCGCTGGTTTGCTTGACGGTGCTCGCAACGGCCGAATCTTCGCCACTCCCTTCGCAACGCAGATAGTGCGGCGCTTTCGCCTCGACGATCGTGGTCTTGATCTTGAAGTGGGCCGAGATGAACGATATCTTGACCTTCATCCCCGCGACGTACTCGTTATCGCTTAGCACTTCTACCGACTGGACGCCGGGCATGCACCCCGCCATGACCTTCGCGTCGAGCAGCGTGCTCCATACGCGATCTGCGGGAGCGGCAATCAGCAAGGATTTTTCAATTTCCACGTAGCTTCTCCGCAGCCGCCTGGATGGATTCGACAATGCCGTCGTAGCCCGTGCACCGGCACAGGTTGCCGTTCAAACCGTGGCGAATTTCTTCTTCCGTCGGATTGGGGTTGTCATTGAGCATGGCCACGGTGGTCATCACGAACCCGGGCGTGCAGTAGCCGCACTGCAAACCGCCGTGATTGACGAACGCTTCCTGGACCGGATGCATCGCACCATCGACGGACAGCCCCTCGACAGTCGTCACCTCGTGCCCGTTCGCATGCACGGCCAGCATCAGGCACGACTTCACGACCTCTCCGTCGACCAGAACGGAACACGCGCCGCAGACTCCCGTCTCGCAGCCGCGCTTCGTCCCTGTGAGAAACAGATCGTCGCGCAAAAAATCCGACAGCATGCGGCGGGCCGGAACTTCGGCGCGCCGCGGCTCGCCATTGACGATGACTTCGATGGTTTTCTTTGTCATGCGGCACCCGTCGCCGAAGATCCGTCCAGATTGAAAAGGCTCTCGATGGTCCGCCGGCACACGACGCGAAGCATGTCGCGGCGAAACTCGCCATCGCCACGGAGATCGGAAATCGGCTCGATTTCGCTCGCGCCCAGCTCGGCGACTTCGGCGGCAAGGCGCGACGTCATCGCTTGACCTCTCATCAGCTTTTCCGCTTCGCGCAGCCGCGTGGGCACACGCGTGCTCGCGCCCGCCACGAGTCGCGCGTCGTCGCAGATGTCGTCCCGTTTGCGCAGGCTGATGGCGAAATTGACCAGCGGACGATGTTCCGCGGCTGTGCGCATGAAACGTGCGTGATAGCCGGCGTTGAACGTGTTCGGCGGAATCCGGATCTCGCTCAGCAGTTCGCCCGGCTCCATCGCCGTAACGAAATAGTCGACCGAGAATTCGTCGATCTTCAGAATGCGGGTACCGCGTGCGCTCTGAAGCACGACTTCGGCATCGAGGGCCAGCAAGCAACTGGGCGGATCGGTGGCCGGGTCGCCGTAGCAAAGATTGCCGCCCAGCGTGCCCTGATTGCGGACCTGCGGATTGGCGAGCCGCGCCGCCACGTCGGCCAGCATGGGGGCATGCTGGCGCACGAGCGCGGAACGCGCCACTTCGGCGTGCCGCGTCAGCGCACCAATTCGCAGTCCTTGCGATTCCGACCAGGTAATGCCGCGCAGCTCACGGATGCCGAGTAGCGAAATGACCTGTTTCGGCGCGACCATGCGTTGCCGCAGCGCCAGCATTAATGCGGTGCCGCCGGCCATGACGCTTGCGGTCTCCGCGTGCGCCAGCATCATTTCGCTCGCCTCGGCAATCGACCGCGGTTCGAGAAAATCGAAGTCATGCATGATTTAGGGCCTTTCCGTCGGCGCGGTCTGTTCAGCGGTCCGCCTGGCGCGTAGTGCGGCCAGGACTTTTTCCGGAGTAATCGGCAAGGTCTTGATGCGTACGCCGATCGCGTCGTAGACCGCATTGGCAATGGCGGCCGCGCCCGGCAGCATGGCCGTTTCGCTCGCGCCCTTCGCGCCATAGGGGCCATTCGGTTCGTTCGATTCAACGACGCTCGAATGAATCCGCGGCACGGAGTCCGCCGTGGGCATCGTGTAATCGGCGAAATTGCCGTTCA
>Ga0131853_10005397_pt1 | contig 23039 bp, 21 predicted proteins | sample TergutLab28metaG_FD_92764 | JGI IMG/M metagenome (GOLD analysis project Ga0131853, IMG submission 92764) | Labiotermes labralis P1 segment gut microbial communities from Petit-Saut dam, French Guiana - Lab288 P1 (version 2) (version 2) | ecosystem: Host-associated > Arthropoda: Insects >...
CTGTCGGGGCGGTTGCCAGAAAACTCTGCAATATCATTTTCGCTATCCTTCGTGAAAATCGTCCATATCTACCGGCACCTCCGAAATCATAAAATTTGTGCTTGACATTTTATAGCTGGTCTTTTTTCTTAATTGTAGCAAAAGAGGTGTCCCATAGTCTGGACTCTGATTTCTTATCGATATAAATTTATGTGCTCACTTAGCAGGGTCGCCATGGATGCGCGTAGCTCGGCTGGTGCCAAAATTTCCGCCCGGTGACCGAATTGAAACACCCAACTCAAAAACACCGGACTATTCGATACCTCTACCGTGACCTCAAAGTGTTCTCCGGTTTGATACAGGGGCAAATCTGCGCCGAACTGATCCAGTACGGCGTTGACTAAGCTTTGGTCAAACCGCAGCTTTGCCGTCATTTGTGTACCGCCGAACATGCCGAATAGGCGTTTTGTATATTCACCCACATGAAACTGTGTGCGGTCAAAGCTGTCACCGGGGACTTCGCTGACGGTCACATGGCTCATACGATCCACCCGATAGTGGGCGAAGCCGTCGTACTTGGCACTAAAGCAGATGAGGTAGTATTTATCGTCACTCCAACAAAGGGCCACCGGCGTTTGGGAATATGCCTCTCCTCCCCTGCGGTAGACTCGCTTTTTCTTGGTGTCATAGTCAAAATATTGGAAACAAATTTTTCTCCGTCCGCCAATGGCTTCGTGAATGGCGTCAATACTATAATAGATGCTCTCGTTTAACGGTTTCGGCAACTGGGCCGTGACCACCTGCCGATTGAGCCGCTTGGCCTGCTGGACACTGGTGAGCGCCGATAATTTTTGAATCAATTGGCCGCTTTTCTTGGCGGTGATAAAACGAGAACTCTGCACAGCGTCTACCAATAGTTTGAGCTCCGGCAACTCAAACTCCCGCCCGCCGATGTAATACCCCACAGATTTGGATTTACAAGTCTGCACATCCAACCCAAACTGCCGGAGCAGTTCCATGTCATTGTAGAGAGACTTGCGCTCGGCCTGGATACCGTATTCGGCCAAAGCCGAAATCACTTGCGCCATAGTAAAGGGCGTTTCCTCATCCGTGCGCTCTAAGAGGATTTTCATGAGGTAGAGCAGTTTTAATCGCTGATTTGGTGCGCTTGGCATGACACTCATCTCCTACACTGTCAATTCATCGACTATATTTTTCTAAATATATCAAAATAACCGTCGTTGTACAAGTATTCCCAGCATATTCGCCCCCAATCCGGCAAAGATAGTACAGAGATGCCCGAGCTTTTGCTCCTTTCTTCTGATTTGGACAAAGCGAAACAGGCTCTCGGTTTTATAATCAAAGGAGATGTAAACATTATGTCTAGATCAAACAGCCTCTTAAACCCCAACGCTCGCGAAGCGATGGACCGATTCAAAATGGAAGCGGCCGGCGAAGTCGGCGTAAACTTGAAACAAGGCTACAACGGCGACCTCACCTCCCGCCAAGCGGGCAGCGTAGGCGGCCAGATGGTTAAAAAAATGATCCAAGCTTACGAGGACAACCTGTAAGCAGCAGATGACTAGCGTGGCGGCGGCACTCGGTTGGGTGCCGCCGCCTTTTTGCCCTCGGCCCAGCCAAGGCCCCCGGCAACGGGGACAACGCATGGATATACATTATTGTGCATATTTACTCATTAAGCTATCCGGTCAAGCATAGAAATTTCAAGATTTCACACTTGCATTTCTGTGACAGTCTGTTATAATGGTGCAAGGTATAATTATTCACATTTCATGCAATAGGGGGAACAATGTTATGAGCAATAAACCTGAGTTCAAACCGAGCGGCAAGGACATTGCCAAGTTTATTATCGTATCGCTTATCGGTGTATTTTTATTCTTAGTGCCGATTCGCATTGGCGGTTCTCAACCCAACATTATGCTGGGGCATGCCATTGACTGGCTGGGCGGACCGGGTAGCTGGATGCGAAGTGTCACCTTCGGTGATCTGGGTACTTACGCACTAGGGCAGTTTGACCTACGTTATTTGATTGCAATGCTCGCCATTACCGCTTCTTTTGTCATGAGCTTGGTGGCAATGATTTTCAAGCCTGCTTTCATTATGAACAACGAGAAGATCAAAAATATTTTTGTCTCTTCGCCAATCTTTTTCATAAGCAAAGCCATCGGTGCGATCATCATCTGGATGCTGTTCCTCGGTATCGGCCCGGATTTCTTGATTAACAACTTTACGGGTGATGTCATGATTGGCTTAGTCGCCGGTCTTGTGGTTATCTTTATCTTCTTAGGCCCAACGATGCCGTTGCTGACAGAGTTTGGCCTCATGGAGTTTGTTGGAATTCTAATCCGCAAGTTTGTCCGCGTATTGTTCACCTTACCCGGCCGCGCGGCCATTGACCTGATGGCCTCATGGTTTGGTTCTTCCGCCGCCGCTGTTATCATCACGAGAAACCAACATGAAAAGGGCTTTTACACAGGCCGTGAGGCTGCGGTGAATGCGACTTGCTTTGCCTTTGTATCCCTACCGTTCACTTTCGTTGTCTTTGAAATGCTGTCCATGGCAGAGCAGTTTGACAGTTTTTGGCGTTTCTATCTCGCCATCTGCGCCATCTGCCTCTTGCTGGCAATCGTTATGCCGAGAATCCCGCCGCTCCGGGGCATTAAAGACGAGTATCTGCCCGAGGTTGGCAAGCAAATTGAAGAAGATGTGCCGGAAGGTACCCCTATCTTCAAACTGGCCTTTAGCCGCGCCACCAAACGAGCACATGGAACAACTGCCGGTGATGTAGTCAAGTCCGGTGCAATGAGTTGGCTAAGCATCTTTATGGATCTGATTCCGATCATTCTGGCTTGGGGTACACTGGCACTTGTCCTGTTTGAATCAACCCCGATCTTTGACTGGCTCTCTTGGCCGCTGGGTGCTTACATGAACGTCCTAGGTGTGCCGGAGGCATTTGACTTTGCGGCTGCTGCCTTGGTTGGTTTTGTGGACATGTTCATCCCCGCTATTTTACTCAGTGGCGAGGCTGTGCCGGGTATGACAAAATTTGTCATCGGCGTACTGTCCATCGTGCAAATCATCTACTTGGCCGAGACCGGTGCTCTGATCATCAAGTCCAAAATTCCGCTGGGTATCGGCAAGTTATTCATCATCTTTATCATACGGACAGTGATTGCGTTGCCGTTGATTGTGTTGCTGGCAAACCTGCTATTCCGCGGGTAAGCTTACGATTGAAACAGCCCTCACCGATTGGTGAGGGCTGTTTTCACTTGCTAGACAAGAACAAAAAAGCAGAGACTCTCGTCTCTGCTTTTTGTTCTTATCATTTACTGAGCCATCCCGTTGAGTCGCTTGGTCAAGCTGCTTTTCTTTCTAGCCGCATTGTTGCGATGCAACAGACCGCGAGAAACCGCTTTGTCAACATGTTTCACAGCAACCTGATAGGCACTATCGGCCTCTGGACGGTTGCCCTCGGCCACAGCCGCGTCAAACTTTTTCAAAGTCGTCTTGAGCCGTGTGCGATTTGCTTTGTTCCGCGCCTCACGGATTCTGCCAAGTTTTACTCTTTTTTCCGCTGACTTAATATTGGGCATATTCGTCACCTCCTCCGATTGTGCTACACATATGTGCGGAAGATTATTTTATCACGCATAGAGAAAAATTGCAACACTTTTTTCTGTAATTATTCAGACTTTTGTCCCTCGGGCCGATTTCCTCCGCCACCGGGGCGTTTTTTCCTGCGGCGGCGAGGCTTTTTTTCCGGGTTTCCGCCAGGTGTGCCCGGATTCTCTGCCGCCGCCTTCTCCGGTCGTTTTTCGGTTTGGGGGCGGGGGCGTCGGTCTTGAGACTTGGGCCGCTCTCCAGCGGTGTGCTCTTTTCGCGGCAACGGATTGCTACTAATACTCTGTTGGAATTTGCGGGGCGGCGGCTCGTTGCCGCCGTTTTCCTCCCGCTCCCTTATCTCTGCCGCAACCTCTGCGCGGCGCTGTTTGCCGGTTTTGATAAATTGTAGCTCGGACAGGGGATAGTAGTTCACTTGCGGGTCTCCACCACGGGTCTCTAAGCGCACTTTGGCCTTTTGCCGCAGGAGGTTAATTTCTGTAATGGTGCCGTTTCCCTCTGGTGTCTCGACATAAGAGTCCACCTTGGGGGCGTTTTTCACCAGCTCTTCGTAGGCATCTTGCTCAAACTTGAGACAACACATCAACCGTCCACAGGTGCCGGAAATTTTGGTGGGGTTTAACGACAGATTTTGGGTCTTTGCCATCTTAATGCTCACCGGCTGGAACTCGTCTAAAAACTGACTGCAACAAAAAGGCTTGCCGCAGATGCCAAGACCGCCTAGCATCTTCGCCTCGTCCCGCACGCCGATTTGGCGCAATTCAATCCGGGTTCGGAACACGCCCGCTAAGTCCCGCACCAGCTCACGGAAATCCACCCGACCGTCAGAGGTGAAGAAAAAGAGAATTTTATTGCCCTCAAAGTTATACTCCACATCCACCAGCTTCATGTCCAGCTCGTGCTCTTTGATTTTCTCCTGACAGGTGCGAAGGGCCTGCTCTTCCCGCTCTTTGTTCTCTTGGGCGGTTTTCAAGTCCGCCGCCGTAGCAAGCCGGGCCACCGGACGCAGGGGCGGGATGACCTTGGCGGGCTCTACATGAAAATTGCCCCGGACACATTCACCCAGCTCTAACCCCTTGCTGGTCTGCACCACTACGCTCTGCCCCACAGACACCTGGTGTCCCTTGGGGTCAAAATAGTAGCTTTTGCCTCTATTTTTAAATTTGATACTGACTACTTCTGTCATGGTATGTTCCCCTTTCAAAGGGTTATAGTGTTGCCAACATCTTGCCGGATATGTGCCCGGCGCTGACATTAAACTTTAAGTCGCCTTTTAAACTGTCAAACAGAGAAACGGCCTCCATCTGCCGACGGCGGTCATTCGAAGCATGAGCAAGTCGCTCCACCAATCGGACATACCCGGTCTCTACGAAGGAGACGAGGATTGTCCGATCCTCTTTCACCGCCTTTTCTAACCCCACGCAGAATTGGAGCAACTCCAATCCACCCATGTCAAAGGCTGCGAGAAATGCCGTCACCAGCTCCTCCACCTCCGAGGACGGGGCATGGGGTGCATTGACCTCACCTGTGGGAGTCAACGACAACGTAACACATCGTGACCGCACTGTGGGCAATAAGGCCAGCGGATTTTCCGCCAGCAACAGGAACGTGACAAAGCTGGGTGGTTCTTCCAACACCTTTAGTATGGCGTTTTGCGCACTGGGGTTCATGGCCTCTGCTGGGTTGATTAGATAGACCTTGTGCTCCGCCTCGTTGGGTAGTGTGGGCGCATTCGCCACCACGTCCCGCACAGCGGCTACGGGGATTTCCCGTTTGCCGTCTATAGGCGCCACAATTATGATGTCCGGGTGGCTTTCTCGCTGTGCTTTTTCACAAGCGACACAAGCATCACAAGGCCGCCCACCGGAGGCAACGCAAACCAGAGACCGGGCCATGAGCATCGCCAAGCCCCCACGGTTTTCCGCACTGTCTCCGCTGATTAGATAAGCATGGGCTAAGGGCCCCTTGAGCTGGGCCGCCAAATGGGCGCCCGCCGGAAAAGAAGTGATATTCATAGCCTGTCTATTATACTGCATGTGAACTTATATTACAATAGGGTGTTGTATGCAAACAGGTGTGCCGATGTCCATTATTATCTATTGTATAATCGCATCATTTGACAAACGAGACATGCTTGCGACACAAAAATGCCCAGAATCACCGCTCTGGGCTTCTGTATACTATTTTTGCCATGCATAATCGCTGTAAGATTGTACAATATACCTGTTGACACCTGCTGTGCAATACTTTATAATTAAGTATAAGTTTTAAATAATATCGTGCAATGAAGGGAAGTCGTTATCCCATGTCCATTACCCAGAGTTTTCGCACCTTCCGCCAGCAAACCAGAGTGGAGTTTCGTGAGATTGTGGATCCCCTACTGGCCCAGCCGGAGGTGCAAAAGTTAGACGACTATATCCAACATGTCAACTACACCCGATTGGGGCACTCGTTAGATGTGGCGTACCTCAGTTTTTGTATTGCAAAGCTATTGCGCTGTGATTCAAAAAGCTGCGCCCGGGCGGGTCTGCTCCATGACCTGTACTACCGGTCAGACGATTTGCCCAACACTTGGGAACACATGAAAAGCCACCCGACCCAAGCCCTAGAGAACGCCCGGACTATCTGTGACCTCACCGACCGGGAAGAGGACATTATCCTAAAGCACATGTGGCTGGCCAATCTGTCATGGCCCCGGTATAAAGAAAGTTTTATCGTCACCTTCGTAGACAAAGCCTGCGCCCTGCGGGAGCGTATGTTCGGCATGAGCAAAAAGCGCATCACCAGACGAGAGCGCCGCTTGACCGCCGCTCCGATGAAGTTAAAAGAACTTGCATAGGAGAGTCCATGCCCTCTAAGAGACAGGAATAATAAATAGACACCGCACCGTTTTGAAATAACGTGCGGTGTTTGTTTTGTTGAACGCCCAAGAATCATTTTCAGTTTGCTTCGCAAGGAAATCCATGGTATAGTGTATCTGCTCAACTTGCAAATATGAGGAGGAGTTCATCATGTCAATCAAAGCCGTCGTCCTGGCCGCCGGGAAGGGTACCCGCCTACAAACCGAAGGCGTTGACTTGCCCAAGGTTATGCGCCGGGCCTTAGACCAACCGCTGCTGCACTATGTATTAGATGCCATCAGGTTTATCCCACCCAAAGACACCATCATTGTGGTGGGCTATCAAAAAGAAAAGGTGATAGAACACTTCCCCGGTTACGTGTTCGCCGAGCAAGTTGAACAACTGGGCACCGGCCACGCTGTCATGGCGGCGGAAGCGGCCCTCGGTACCGGGGACTTTCCGGTACTTGTTTGCTATGGGGATATGCCCCTGCTCCGGCGGGAGGCGTATGAAGAACTGGTACAACGGCACTTAGACGAGCAAAACGCCTGTACCATTCTCACCGGCACCACTGACCTGTCCCTCCCCTTCGGGCGCATCATTCGGGATGCGGCGGGTAATTTCCAAGAGGTGGTCGAAGATAGGGACTGTACCCCAGAACAAAAGGCCATTGACGAACTCAATGTGGGAGTCTATGTGTTCCAGTCCTCGGCACTGTTACCGGCCCTCGGGAAACTGGGCAACGAAAACAGCCAAGGCGAGTATTACCTCACCGACGTGCCTGCGATTTTGAAAGCCCAAGGGTTGCCCATCGGGATTTGCAAGCGGAATCTGGGGTTGGAAATCGTCGGAGTGAATACGGTGGAGCAGCTTGTAGAAGTGGAAGAAGCGTTGAAAGCCCGGCTCTCATAATAGTACTAGGAAGCCGGGGGGCAAAACAATGCCCCCCGGCTTTTGGTTATCTGATGTCCAGTACAGATTTTCGGGTACTCTATTCCTCACGCTCACCCTCTGCGCCCAGCAGCACTTCCGGATTCTCCATGGTACGTTTGAGTTCAAACAGTGCCTTAGCCCAGACTGCGCCGGTACAGATGCGCTCGTCTAGGGACATGCCCAGTGTCATCACCCGCTTCGTCTTGTCATCCGCGCTAGAGACACGGCTTGGTTTGCCCATGGTGACAAATAGACTTGTGGTGCCAAAGTCGTACAAGTGGTGATACACATGATCCATTTGAAGGGAGGCCAAGTTGGAGAGAAACATGGAGGTGTGAAACGGACTAAGCGCAATCACACTTTTGGGCAGTATCCCCCGTCGATCTGCCCATTTGATTAAGCCTACCAAAAAGCCCGGCAACAGCGGCGCCGATACCAGTCGATTTACCAAACGATCCATGGCATTTTGACTCTCGGGCTTCTGGTTCTCTTGGATAAGTTCACGCACTTTTTGGGAAATTGTGAGCAGCGTGTCACTCGGCTCTATGTAGGCTTTCACGGCGGTTTCGTCTAGTTGGCCGTCCTCACTGCGCTTTAGAATCACAAAGGACACACAGAGGTGGTTGCGCTGATAGATTTTTTTACCCGCAATAAAACGGTTGATTTCCGGCACTTTTTGCATCACGAAGGCAAAGGCCGCAATCACTGCGTCCATGGTACCAACCCGGTGCCCTTCTGCACGCAATTTACGTATAAAGGCGTGGAGATTGGTCATATCAAACTCTACTTTACAAAAGTTTGTTGCGTCATACCGTCTGCTCATAACATGCGGAATGAGCTTATCGATGGCTGGTATGTTTTTTACCCGCGTTCCGTCTGATCTGCCCATGTTGTGTTCCCCACTTCCATATCTCTATCTATATTCGAGTAAAAGGGGGGCACCGTGGCCCCCCTCTTTGTGATGCGTTAGCTGTCTGCCGCTACAATCCAAGGCTTGATTTGGTCAAAGAAGGATTCGTCCTCAGATACCACCATGACAGGCTTTGCATAATCCAACGCCATCAGGCCCAACACAGACTTAGCGTCTGCAATTTTGTCGTCCTCTGTGTGAACCCCCACATCGGAAGCACAGTTCCACGCAAGCTGCATAAATTTTTTCAAATCTTCAGCGCTCGTTAGTTTGATATGTTTTACCATGACAACTCCCCGCCCTTTTCAAATTTGCTTGGCCATAACCGCCTTGATAATATCACATTCCTCTATCATTTGCAAGATATTAAAGAGTGGACGGAATGGACACACTGCAACCTGTAGGGACAGACCTTATGTCTGCCCCTACAGGCGAACAGAAACGCCGTTTACTCGTTCCTAACGCTGAAGCAACTAACACCAAAGAACACCCTTACACATCTAACCGCAACCGCTTGAGTCGCAGCACATTAAGCAGCAAGCTCACCGAGCTAAAGCTCATGGCAAGGGCCGCAATCATGGGGCTCATCAAGGGGCCGCCAAATAGATAGAGCGCACCCATGGCAATGGGAATCCCCAACACATTATATCCAAAGGCCCAAAACAAGTTTTGCTTAATGTTCCGCAGGGTCTTTTTACTGAGCAAAATCGCCGCCACGACCCCGGTCAAGTCTCCCCGCATGAGCACCACTTGGGCCGACTCCATGGCAACATCCGTCCCGGAGCCAATGGCAATCCCCACATCCGCTTGCACCAAGGCCACCGCATCATTAATACCGTCACCCACCATGGCCACTTTTTTACCTTGGGTTTGCAGGGTTTTGACATGCTCGGCCTTCTCTTGGGGCAATACCTCCGCCAGTATCGTGTCAATCCCCGCCTCTCTTGCGATGGCCTCTGCGGTGCGGCGGTTATCTCCGGTGAGCATAATGACCTCTAGCCCCATGGCCTGTAAGTCTGCCACTGCTTTTTTGCTGGTAGGCTTGATGACGTCCGCCACGGCGATAATGGCCGCCAAGGTGCTGTCTATGACCACGTACATGGGGGTCTTCCCCCCACTTGCCAGACGGTCGCAGTCGGCAGTGGCATCATCTACTGGGACATGGTGGCTATCCATAAGCCGCCGGTTGCCGATGAGTACACACTTCCCCTCCACTGTGGCTTGGATACCTTGGCCGGTTATGGCATGAAATCCCTCCGCTTCCGGCAATGTGGCGCATACCTCTCTTCCATAAACCACGATTGCCGTCCCCAGTGGGTGCTCTGACTGATGCTCTGCCGCCGCTGCGAGACGCAACACGTCCGCTTCCCTGTGCCCACTCTTTGTCACAATATCTGTCACACGGGGTTTCCCCTCGGTGACCGTGCCAGTTTTATCTAAGACGACTGTGTCTAGCTTATGGGCCGTCTCCAGCGCCTCACCGCTCTTAATCAAAATCCCGTGCTCTGCACCTTTCCCGGTACCCACCATAATCGCCGTGGGCGTGGCCAATCCTAATGCACAGGGGCAGGCAATAACCAGCACAGCAATAAAAATCCGTAGAGAAAAGGCCAACCCCGCTCCCGCAACTAGCCACGCAGCCCCGCTGAGTACTGCAATGATAATCACCGCATGTACAAAATAGCCGGAGATAACATCCGCCAACCGGGCAATGGGTGCCTTTGATGCCTGGGCCTGTTCCACCAGCCGGATAATCTGGGCCAGCACCGTGTCTTTGCCCACCTTGGTGGCCCGATACCGGATTGCGCCGTTGCCGTTAATACTGGCACCGATAATCTGATCCCCCGCCTTTTTTTGTACCGGCATACTCTCGCCGGTGAGCATGGCCTCATCCACCGCTGTTTCCCCGGACACCACCACGCCGTCCACCGGCATATTCTCTCCGGGCCGTACTACGATGATGTCGCCAACCACCACACACTCAATGGGAATCTCTATTTCTACCCCATCTCGGATTACATGCGCTGTTTTTGGGGCCAGCCCCATCAACTTTTCAATCGCCGCAGAGGTCTTGCCCTTGGTCTTGGCCTCTAAATACTTCCCCAGTACCACCAGCATCAAAATCACCGCCGCCACTTCGTAGTAGGGTATGTAGTGGGCACCAAAGAACACATTTTGCACCGTGAGATACAAGCTATATAGCACCGCCACCGTGGTTCCCTTGGCAATCAGGGAATCCATATTCGGATGCCGCAAAAGCAGAGACCGAAACCCATCCCGGAACAAGGTTCGATTCACCAACAACACCGGGGCTGTCAACAGGGCCTGTACCATCATATTCATCGCCGGGTAATGCAGGGGATTGAGGTGATAGGGAATCACATCAATCCCCGCCTCTTTCAAAAACATGGGCACCATAGCAAACACCATCAGCGGGACAGTAAACACGGCAGACCACACAAACCGCCGCCACAGGGCGTGCATCTCCCCCGCTTTCCGCCGCGCCCGGGCCGCCGCTTCATCCTCCTGCGGAAGGTGCAGGGTGTACCCAGCCCGCAGCATCGCCCCATTGATTTGGTCAAAGGAAACCTGCGCCGGGTTAAATGCGAGCGTGAGGGTCTCTGTCCCGAAGTTTACCTCCGCCGCTGTTACGCCGTCTAATCGTTGCACCAAACGCTCTATATTCTGCGCGCAAGCGGCGCAGGACATGCCGCTGATATTGACAGATAGTTGTTCCATATGGCTCTCCAATAAATTATTTGAGTTTCTAACCCCAGCATAGCATACCCCCTATGGGGCTGTCAAAGTGGTCTGGGTTTTTCCGATTCTTTGTGGTATAATAAGTAGCACCAACACCCCATCGGAGGATTCTCACTATGCTTAAACACATCAAACGACTCGGCCTCATCGCCGTCGCAATCGCCATCGTGGCCTTTGCGGTCAATATGTTTCTCGGCCCTCATGCTATTGCCGCTGGGGGGCTTACGGGGCTTGCGATTATTTTAGAACGCCTGCTTCATATTGACCGTTCTATTATTGTACTAGTCGGTAACGTGCTGGTTCTCATCCTCACCTTTTTTCTGCTGGGGCGGGAAGTGTTTTTCAACACAGTGTTCGGTTCTATGCTGCTCCCTGTCTTTCTCCGCTTGGTGCCCCATTACATGTTGGTGTCGGATCCCATGCTCTCCATGGTGGCGGGTAGCGTGCTGTTCGGGGCGGCTGTGTCTCTTCTATACGCCAACCGGGCATCTTCCGGTGGCACGGCGGTGCCGCCTTTGATTTTTAAGAAATATTTTAACCTCAACACCTCTGTGGGTCTGTTCCTCTCCGATGGGGTGGTGGTGGCGTTAAGCCTGTTGGTATTTAACGTGGATTCGTTTTTCTATGCTGTCTTCTCTATCCTCATCACCTCCATCACCATGCGTTACATTGAGACCGGCATGAACCGGAAAAAGATGGTCTACATCATCAGCGAACAGAGCGAGGCCATCACGGCGGATATCTTGACGAAAGTCAACCGCGGCGTCACCATCGTCCCGGTGGTCGGCGCCTATGAGGGCACAGAACGGCAAATGCTCATGGTAACACTGGACGGACGAAACTATCGGGACTTGCTGGCCGTGGTGGAACAGCACGACAAGGCGGCATTTATGGTCACAGGCGCTGTGTCCGATGTGTATGGGAAGGGGTTTACCTACGAGTCCGGTAGTGTGTAAGACTTCGATGAAATACAAAAAAGCGAGAGGCGATTGCTATCGTCGTCTCGCTTTTGTTTTTGGTTTGATCAGGTCATAGCTTTGCGTAATCATCTGTTTCAGATTGTCTGTGGACACGTCACCGCCTAGAATAATCGTATTCCAATGGGTTTTATTCATGTGGTAGCCGGGGGTCACATCTGCGAACGCTTGCCGCAGAAAATCTGCCTCTAGGGGGTCAGCTTTTAGGTTGATGCACAGCTTGCCGTCCCGTTCATAAATCATGGCGAAAGTTTTCTTGTTCGTCCGGTGGCGCATGACCGCCCACACTGCGGGGCCTGTCATCTTGTCAAAGGGGTAATCCTCATACACCGCCGGGAAGGAGAGGCAGAGATCAATTAACATGCTACGTGTCATTGGCACATCTCCGCAAAAATCCCTCCAAAATCAGGCTGGCGGCCACCGCATCCACGGTTTCTTTTTTCTTTTTACCCCGTTTGCCAGCGTTTATCAAAATGCCCTCCGCCTCCCACGTCGTACGGCGCTCGTCCCACAGAGTAACCGGGAGGTCGGTCAATCCCGCCAGCTTTTCCTGAAACGCTTGGCTCTTCTCCGCTCTAGGCCCTAGCGTACCATCCATATTTTTTGGATGGCCTAACACCAAATGTCCCACGCCCCGCTCCCTAGCGGCTTGGAGGATGGTCTCCGCTAGACGGTCATGGTTGCGGTCAGTGATCACCCACGCCTCTCCTGTTAGGGTGCCTGTCGGGTCGGATACAGCAAGTCCGGTACGGACATCGCCCAAGTCGATTGCCAAGATACGCATGAGGGGCTCCTTTTTGTTTGTTTTCTGGTTTGGCTTACGCCAATTCTATCACACCCAGAACAAAATCGCCATACCTCAGCTTGACCCTATGCTTATTTGGCATTCAAAAGCTGTTGTACATACTCCAAAGGATACCCAAACCGCTCGGATACTTCCTGTGCGGTAAGTCCTTGGGCAAGGAATCTCTTTGCTACAACTTCCAAGTCTTCACCGAGTTCGATAATATGCCCATCGGGGTCGTAGAAGCGAATCACCCGCTGCCCCCAAACGTATTCATGTACATCGTGAATAATCTCAACGCCGGATGCTTTTATCTTCGCTTGCCAATAATCAATATCCTCAACTTCAAATGCCAGTTGATAGTTATTCGCCTTGGTTTTTATTTCTAATTTTGCACCTGTTGGCGTAGCGGCAAAGTCTTTCGAGCCTTCGACAATTCCCTTGTAATCTCGCTGCAAAGCCATGCCGCTTTTGTAGTTGATATGGTCACCGCCTATAACTTCCTCTATCTCTTGCTCCATAACTGTTTCATAGAAATTTCTTGCTTTTGCAAAATCATTTACATCAAGCAAAATCCCTGCTCTGCTCATTTTATTTTTCATGTTCATCTCTCCTTTTTGTTTCAATCATAACACACAAAACACGGCAACAGTGTGTCTTGTTTGAATATATACACTCCGTGTGCGCCCCAAGTGCAACGATGGGGCGCACAAAAGAATCCTACTGCGAATTGTAGCATATTAGCAGTGAATGTGATAAAATAACTACAGGAGGACGTCATATGAAACATATTGCAAATAATCTAACCGAACTCATCGGAAAAACCCCGTTGCTTCGGCTGGGCCAATACGAGAAAACAGCAGGAGCAAAGGCCCATATCTTGGCCAAATTAGAAGGCTTTAATCCCGGCGGCAGTGTGAAAGATCGGATTGCCCAGGCCATGATTGATGCAGCGGAACAGAGCGGAGAACTTCGCCCCGGAGCGACCATCATTGAGCCGACCAGCGGCAATACAGGCATTGGGCTTGCCATGGTGGCTGTGTCCAGAGGGTACTGCCTGATTCTCACCATGCCGGAAACCATGAGTGTTGAGCGGCGCAAGCTACTCTCTGCCTATGGGGCAGAGTTGGTGTTGACCGAGGGACCAAAAGGCATGAAGGGTGCCATCGAAAAAGCCCATGCGCTACTGGCGGAGACACCCGGCGCTTTCATGCCCAGCCAGTTTACAAATCCCGCAAACCCTAGGGTACATAGAGAAACCACCGGCCCCGAAATTTGGGCGGACAGCGGCGGTGACATGGATATCTTCGTGTCCGGCATCGGTACTGGTGGCACCATCTCCGGTGCGGGGGCGTTTTTGAAAGAGAAAAACCCACACATCAAAATCATCGCAGTAGAACCTGCAGACTCGCCGAAATTGTCAGAGGATCGTGCGGGCCCCCATAAGCTTCAAGGGATCGGTGCAGGCATTGTCCCGGACACGTTGGACACAGGCATCTACGGCGAGATTATCACAGTGTCAACAGAGGATGCGTTCCGCACCAGCCGGGCTTTGGCGCGGACGGAGGGGTTACTCTCCGGCATCTCGTCAGGCGCAGCCCTCTGGGCGGCCACACAGGTGGCGAAACGACCCGAACATGCAGGGAAAACCATCGTGGTTATCCTGCCGGACACCGGCGAGCGGTACTTATCCACCCCGCTGTTTGATGAGGAAAGCGAGGACATGTCATGAACGAACATATCATGGCCGAAATTGCCCGTGTGACACAATGTATCGCAACACAAAGCGAGGATACAAGGGCCCTGCCTTGTAAAGCCACGGTGGCAAAGTGTTTGGACACACTGCGCCATATCCTGTTCCCGGAACATTTCGTGCGTGAGCATCTGCAACATGCCACCCTGCCCGCCCGGGTGGAGGCACTGCTGAAAGAACTCTCTTTCGACCTTATCGGTCAAATCCGCTTGGCCACACGCCACCATCAAAACTGCGAAACCCACCAAGGGGGGCAGGTTCCGCCGGAAGCAGAGGTCATCGCTGCCGCATTCTTTGCTCAGATTCCCCAAATCAAAGCGCGGCTCACCACAGACATCGAGGCCCTGTACCAAGGCGACCCCGCCGCCGGGAGCCGGTGTGAGGTTATTTTATCCTATCCCGGCCTTTATGCGGGGATGGTGTATCGCATCGCCCATGAGCTGCATGTATTGGGCGTACCCATACTCCCCCGGATGATGACAGAACACGCCCACTCTGCCACCGGGATTGACATCCATCCGGGGGCCACCGTCGGAGCCTATTTCTGCATGGATCACGGCACAGGGATTGTCATTGGAGAGAGTACTGTAATCGGGAACCATGTAAAAATTTACCAAGGCGTCACCATCGGGGCACTGTCTACGAAGAGCGGTCAGGGGCTAAAAGGCACCAAGCGTCACCCGACTATCGGCGACCATGTGACCATCTACGCCGGGGCCACCATTTTAGGCGGCGACACTGTGATCGGCGAACACGCCGTGATTGGCGGCAATGCGTTTGTGGTCAAAAGTGTCCCGGCACATACGTCGGTACGGATGAAAGCACCGGAGTTGCAGTATAAGAACGATGGAGTGTGACCGATATACGCCGGTAATAATGAATAGGACAAGAGAGGTAGCTTTGGGTTAAAGCTACCTCTCTTGTTTTTAAACCTCATGCACTAGCTTTCTCTTTAGGAAAAACAGAAACACTGGCGCAATGGCAACAAATGAACCAATGATGTAAAACCCTGTTTGCACCCCAAGCCGCTCCATCAGTATGCCTAACATAATGCTGGAGACCATAAATAACACGTTATTCAGCGGGACAATGACGTTGACGACGGCTGGGGCTTCTTCTTTGAACTCTTTTACCACAATGGACAAGAATAAGGGGAAAAATACAGATACAAATAAGCCCACGCCAGAAAACAGCAGCGCATAACCTGTCATAATCCCAAGAGAAAAGAGTGCGGCAGAGGATAGAATGCAAATCAGAAATGTTTTGATATATCCTAACTTTTCTGCAACAATGCCTCCAACCAATCTGCCGAGGGCATACAAGATGAAGTAAAGGGCGAGGTAAGAGGCACTTGTACTTGGATTCATATTTTGACTGTCTCGCAAGTAGATAACCAGCCAGTTTGCAATACCAAACTCGAACATCACACAGAGACCTATCATCCCGAAGCTCAGCCACACACGAACATCTTGGATGACTTTGACAAACGGTAAGCCGCTCCCGCTCCCTTTCGGTTGTGCCTCCGGAAACTTTGCAAAAAAGGTCATCAGCAAACTGATTGCATAAAGAAGCACCATACTAATGAAAATGTGCCGCCAAGGAATTTCCTGCGCAAGTATGAATCCGGCGTATTGAGAGCCGCCAGCAGAGCCGACACCGAAGAAGAAGTGCGTTAAGCTCATCAAAACGGCTGTTTTGGTAACAAAAATTCTGCTCCCCAATGCGTTTAAGGCAATATCAATCCAACCAAGTGCCGCATATATGAAAAAGAAATTGATAACGAAAAGCTCAAATCCACTATGTGTCCGCAGTGCTCCGAGTGAAACAAGCATCATTGCAGTTGCGAATAGCAGTCCTTTTCTATAGCCGAACCGCTCACATACACGTCCGCCAATTAACACACCTAAGAGCATACCCACAGAACATACGGTAAGCAAAAATGCAAGGCGGCTATAACTTAACCCATACTCTGCCTGCATGAACGGTAGCACAGGCCCACGGGCTGACTGGACAATGCCCAGTATGACCATGTTTAGAAAGATAAATCCGATTGTAATCCAGTTTCTTTTATATGACGTCCCCATGAATGTTGTGTCTCCTCTGGCAAATGCGCTTGCTTATCTGCTACAGTTGTATTATAATCAAAGTGCAGATATAAGTAAAATTTCATTTTGATATATGGAGGTATATTGAATAATTATATGATTACGAATTTGGAGCTATACAGAGCGTTCTACGTAACCGCAAAAACCGGAAGCGTGTCAAAAGCCGCAAAAGAGCTGTTTACTTCCCAGCCAGCGATGAGTCAAGCCGTCAAATCTTTAGAGCGAAAGCTGGACGCGCAATTATTTCACCGCACCCCCAAAGGCATGATGCTGACCTCTGATGGTGAGTTTTTGTTTCGGTATGTTGCCCAATGGTATGGGCTGGTTAAAACGGCTGAACAAAAACTTTTTGAACTAAAAAATATGGCTGCGGGTCAAATTCGGATTGCGGTGTGCAGTGCGATATGTAACTATCATCTTGTGTCTTATTTAGAGAAATTTTGCTTACAATACCCAAGTATCAAGGTCTTTATCCAAGACCAGCCCAGCAAAGAAATTGTACAGGCACTAGAGACCGGCGTGGTTGATATCGGCGTAATCAACCTCCTCAATACGAAGTACGGCTCCTCACTTCATATTGTGCAAAAATTTCAAATTCAAGACTGCTTTGTGGCTGGAAGCAAATTTCATAACGCACTGCGTAACGAACTATCGATTCAAACATTAGTCGAACATTTCCCCATCTTGCTATTGGAAAAAGGTAGCAGTACCAGGGCATACATTGACCAGTATTTTGCCGCTCATGAAGTTGAGTTTGAGCCTCAAATGGAACTCGGCACGTTAGAATTATTGCTTGCATTTACAAAGCGGGGTCTCGGCATCTCTTGCGTCACCAAGGAGCATGTGCAAGTGGAATTAGACGCAAACGAGATATTTGAAGTTCCTGTTATCCAAAAAATCCCTGCACGCATTATGGGCATTGCACATTCCAATGAGTTTCCGCTATCCACAGCGACACAAGCATTTATTAAAATCTTGTTAGCCAATGAGTAGGATAGATGCCCCAATACCTCAAAACCCACTATACACAAGGCTCCACATACTTCATAATGAGCTCGATCCTATCCTTAGCGGTCGGTTTGTAAAGGGACGCAATAGACACGACTAGCTTTTTAGCCGGATTTATATAAATCACATTGCCGCTATCGCCCATGGCCGCATACCCATTTCCGATGTTTGGCCACCATAGATACCCATATGCGAGATTTAGCTCTGTCCACCGGCTCTGTTCCTTTGTACTTTCCTCTATCCATTGCTCCGATACAATTTGTTTGCCGTTCCACGTTCCGTTATCCAAGCAAAGTTTTCCTATTTTCGCCATGTCTAGTGCAGTCATCGTTAAACCCCAGCCGGCAGTATGTATCCCTTTTGGATCGGCAACCCAACCACTGATATTTTTGGCTTTTAAAAATGCGAACTGCTCCTCTTTGTCTTTGAAATTTATATTAGACGCAACGGTAATCCCCAATGGCAAAAACAAGTGTTCCCGCGCAAAATCGAGCACAGACTGTCCCGTTGTGTTTGCCAAAATGCCTGATAAGATATCCGGCCCAATCAGGGGCGTATACCGAAATTCTCCAATTGGTTTTTTACCGCCCAGCAAATCAAGTGCAGACGTTACCCAGTCATCGCTTGTGAAATACTTTGTATATGGTGCTGACTTGTATTTATACGGGGCGGTCATCGTTAGCATATGTTTCATCGTAACGGCCTGTATGGTTTTCTCGCCCCTCTTGATTTTATAGTCAGGGAAAAACTCCAATACTTTCTGGTCAATACTTTTGATGTATCCTTTGTCGATGGCAATACCAATCAATATGGAAATCACACTTTTCGTTACCGAGAATACATGGATGGCAGTCGTGGCTGTGCACGCATTAAAGTAATTCTCGTATAGCGGATTTCCTTCTTGCAATGCAACCATACCTGCGATATTGCTATAGTCGCCGCTGATCGCTTCTTCTAATGCTGTTATTTGTTTCTGATTCATACCATCCCCTCTTTCTAAGGCATAAAAATGTCCTTAAAACAAAGGATAACCCGATTAGAAATGCTTTGCAAGAATTATTTTTCACAAAACAAGCTCCATGCCGTTTGGTGTGGCTATGCCATTCCTCTCCTACAACCCGCCTTCAAAAAATGTCAAGATAGTGCAAAAACAAGACAATATACTGTGAGAGCCGGGGAGAAATAGCATGTATAATGGAAAAGAATCATAGCCTAGCGAGGCGCATGTGCAGTATGCACAAAATTGATTGTGTTTTTGTTGCAAAACAACCAATCCACAGAGAACAAAGTCGTTCAAATGGCGAGGGAGAACCCTGTAATAAAGGAGGTGTTGAGCAATTGCAGGCAGGACGCATGGTGCGTTCGGAATCGTTTCACCGCAGTTTACTATCAATGAGTTTTATAAAAAAGGAGAAAAATTCATGAATAGAACCAAAAAAACCATCGCTCTATTATTAGCAGTCGTTATGGTATTCGGGCTTGTCCCGGGTGGGATGCTGGCAGCAGAAGAAGTGCCGCCAATTGAGCACAACAGTGCCTTAGAGGCAGATGTGACCACAACCTTAGAGCCCGGCCCGTGGGCCGATCATTTTATTGAGCCAATGCATTCCGGCTTTGGTGCCGGGTTCCGCTGGTGGTTGCCCCTTGGCATGACAGATGATGCCGAGCTTGAGCGGCAAATGCGCTCCATGTCTGACCAAGGATTCCATGTGGTAGAGGTGGCATCCTCCATCACCGGCCTGATCGGCCCGATTCCGGGCGACCCGGCCGGGGTGCACTTCCTTGAGCGCTATGGATTCGGCTCTCTGGAGTGGAGCCGTACACTGCAAACCATTCTGCGGGTTGCAGACGAGTTGGACATGCGTGTTGATTTCCATGTCTCTATGCACAATGGTGCCAACAAGCATGTGCCAGGCATGAGCCCCAACGATGACGGTGCTTCTGAAATCTTGGTGCATCATAGATATGCGCTTGATATGGGTGTTCCGGCCCTGACAATGTCGAATATGCCAGTGCTTGCAGATATCACCCCGCCGCAAGTCACCTACACCAGCAATGTGGATGGCTCAACCGGCAATCCGGTTGACCAGTTCTTGCAAGCGGCACTCCTCGTAAATATTGCAGAGAGAGGCAGACTGGAAGAGCGCATCCGTATGGATGATGGCATGGCGTCACAAGGTCTGTTCGGTTTGTTGACCTTTGAGGCCGTGGTGGACGTGATCGACCCCGCCTACACCATCGACGTGACCGCCTTGTTTGACGGCACAACAGACACCACCGCCCTAGAAGCGGAAGTGAACACAGCCCTAGCCGGTGACATCGATGGCGAATGGGAAGTCCTTGGCTTCTGGTCCCGGGCGGAGCTGCGCACAGCCAGCAACGCCACCCGCTGGCCTTCTTTCAAAGTTGATTACGGAAGCGCAGAAGGTGCCGATGCGTTAATGGATTTCTACGAAACGTATGTCTTCCGCTTTGACCAACCCGGCTTTGAAGATATGCGGGATTTGGTCAGAGCAAACGGTGGGAGAAACGGTAACATTTTCGCCGACTCTTACGGCCAAGACTCCAACTGGAGCCGCCACCTGTTTGAACGTTTTGAAGAAAACACAGGCCAGAGCATTATCCCCTACTTACCGGCCATCATTGAGCCCACCGGCCCTATGCCTGCATGGGTCGGCGGCACAGGCGTCAACCGTGAGGGCGGCCCGGACGGGTTTGTGATTTTAGACCAAGACTTCACAGACGCAATTTTGGCCGAGTACAACCAAACCATCACCGAGATTTATGGTCAAGTCCACCTAGCGCGGTTGAGAGAGCGGCTTCACGACCTCGGTCTGCTCTATCGGGCGCAAGTGGTCTATGCGGCCACCGGTTCCGGTGCCATGCGGATGGATATGATTCAAGTGTATGCCCATGTGGATATCCCGGATGCGGAATCGTTGAACAACAACGATAGCATTGAATATTATACGGCAATTGCCACTGCGGCCCACTTCCTAGGCTTAGACGAAGTCGGCAACGAGATGGGTGCCATTCAGGGCGACTTGTCCGGCAGCTATCAATACAACATGGTTACAGCCCTAGAGCAAGCCAACAGAGCCTTTGCCGGCGGCGTGAATCAGCAAATTTTCCACGGCTATACCTATAACTACCAAAACTATGATTTGCCACAATCCAGATGGCCCGGCCGTGCCGCATGGCGTGGCGGCTTCGGCAATGATTTTAAAGACAATCTGCCAGAATGGACCACCATGGACATTTACGCCGACTACCACTCTCGTGTGGCGTACGCAGTGCGCCGTGGTACCGTCACCCGTGATGTCGCCATTTACAAAATGAGCTATTGGTGGCCGAGACATACAGGCATTCTCTGGAACAGTGATGCCATGCACGATGCGGGCTTTACGTATGATTTTGTGAGTCCTTACCTGTTCCACTTCCCCCAAGCCTTTGTAGAAGATGGCGTGTTAGCACCGGAAACCGCCGGGTATCGTGCCTTTATCTTTGACACATTAGGCCAAAGAACCCAGCAAGACATCGCCTATGACATCATTCCGTTGTTTGCCATTGAAAAGCTGGTAGAATTTGCAGAGGACGGTCTGCCTATCGTGTTTGTGGGCGGGTATCCCGTTGGCCTGCAAGGCTTCGCCGATGAAGGCGACCAACAAGCATTTGAAGCGGCACTTGCTGCACTGCAAGCTTTCGATCATGTTGTCATGGTTGACACCAGAGCGGACGTGCCGGAAGCGTTAAAAGACCTAGGCGTAAGACCTGCCGCTGAGAACTTAGACCCCAGTCGTATGATCTCCTTCCGCACGGTTGATGACGATGGCGTTAACGCATACTTCGTGTACAACCAATCCAGAAACTGGATCTCTGACTGGCCCTCCACCAGAAACTGGATTGGCATGTTCCACCCAGCAGTCATGGCTGAGGTAGAGCGGCTTGGGCCAAGTAGTGCAGGCAATATCATCAACGGCGTTCAAGTGTTCGGCCCTGTCGGAAACGACGGCACCGGCTTCCCCGCACAACAGGCGTTGCTGAATGAGGTTCTAACGGATGGCGAGTTCATCTCCACCCGCATGGCCTTTGAAGGGGAAGGCATCCCGTGGATGGTGGATCCGTACTCCGGTGCGGTTACCGCAATTGCAGACTATGAAATTGACGGGTTTGGCCGTTTTGTTGTGGATGTTTCCCTAGAAGCCTTTGACTCTACCATCATCGTGATTGGCCCCACTGCCGACGGCAGCACGCCTCTGCACGGACTCATTACAGACGGCCCGGAAGGTCGCCTAGTCTATCACGGCGATGCCATCGCTGTAAAAGCATTTGAAGTCGGCACATTTGAAGTTGAACTGAGCAACGGCCACGACATGGAAGTGACCGCAGAAGCACTGGCGGAGTTCACCTTAAGCAACTGGGATTTGGTGATTGCATCCTATACCAACGCAAACGATCCCTTTGCCTACGGGCAAGAAGCCACCGAAATGTTAATTACTGAGATCGCAGTGGGCGAGTTAGACGAGTTAGTCGGTTGGAGAGAATTAGGCGAAGTAGCTGCCACCTTCACCGCACCGGACGGCACAGAGACCACCGGTACAATTCACTTAGAAACTGTGTCCGGTGTCGGCACCTACACCGCCACTTTGACCGCCCCGGCGAACCTGACCGACTTAGACGGCGTGTTCATGCATGTACCGGACCCACACAATGTGTTCCGTGTATTTGTAAACGGCGTAGAACTGGGCAACACCAGCCCCTTCGGCGGGATGGCAGACTTGGGCCCCTACATCGAGCCGGGTGACAACGAAGTGCAAATCGTGATTGCCTCTACCATCGGTAACGCCGTCAGAAATTTTGTGTTAGAGAATCCCGGTGTGTACACGTACAACAAGACCTACCTCCACAATTACGGCCTGCGGGCAGATGTGGAGCTGGTTCCTTATGTGCTGGTGCATGTGTCATCCTTGCTGGAGTTCCACGAAGCGTACATGTTCGGCAGCCCCACCGGTGAATTTATGCCCCGGGAAAACATCAACCGGGCCGAGGTAGCGGCGATTCTGGTACGAACCAAGTTGCCGGCATTTGAGGTGGGCGAACTACCGGGAGACATGGACAGCTTTGATGTATTCCCCGATGTAACGGAAGCGAACTGGTTCTACTACTATGTGGCCTGGGCGTACTACGAAGGGTTGGTACAAGGTGACGACCGCGGCAGATTCCTACCAAGGGCCCCGATTGCCCGCCAAGAATTGGCCGCCATGTTGTCAAGAACCTTAGAAGAGTATGAGGAAGAAACGGGCGAGATGCCCTTCAACGACGTAGCGGATATCAGCAACTGGGCAGTC
>Ga0131853_10005402_pt1 | contig 23025 bp, 16 predicted proteins | sample TergutLab28metaG_FD_92764 | JGI IMG/M metagenome (GOLD analysis project Ga0131853, IMG submission 92764) | Labiotermes labralis P1 segment gut microbial communities from Petit-Saut dam, French Guiana - Lab288 P1 (version 2) (version 2) | ecosystem: Host-associated > Arthropoda: Insects >...
AAGGAACCAGGTTCGAGTCCGTGGATGCAGTGAAAGCAAAAGCGACGCAACTCTTGAACAGCTTAACACAAGATGACCTGCAGCACTGCTTCCAACAGTGGAAAATTCGCATGGAGCGGTGTATGGATCGGGGAGGGGACTACATTGAAGGGGATAACATTTCGATTGTCTGATTTTTTTTCAATAAAGGGTTAGAGCATGAATCCGGTTTCTTTATTGCCACACCTCGTACATTCCACAGATATTGAAAGAAATTTTGATAGTAACAAAACAGCCTACCTAAGCACATAATTTACTACCACTTTAATCTACTTGACACCTGTGGCTATATTCTTATATGCCCATACTCTCCTCACTCATGTTCAAATTCCTTTACTTCAACTAAATGCATTAAATTACCACCTCTTAAAAGATCTCCTTATAGCTCTGTCAGTACAGTTAACTATGATCCAGTCTGCATAACTGAAAAATCATGATCCAATTCCCAGTAAGGGCACAGGGGTTCTCATTTCCAAAGCATCCAGACTGGCACTGGAGACACTCAACCCTCTATTCAGTGGATAAAAAACACTTTCCCCAATGGCAATCAGCCAGGGAGTGAAGCTGACCACTCACCTTGATGACAAGTTTAAAAATTAACTGAGCTACACCTCCACTCTCCCAAACGAATTTGTGGCAAGCAGCACAAGGACAACTTGATCTTTTACCTATTCTGATTGTAACACATAGCAGACTGAGAAATGTAACTGCATAAACACACATATTAAAAGTACCTGTAAGCAGTGAAGAGGCCATTAGGCGAGTTTGACCCATCATCATTTTCCTTCACATCAAAGACACTTGATGGTGGTGATCCTGGCAAATCAAATAAGTCACTTATGTTAACATTCCAGTTCATGTAAAAACCTTCAGGCCTTAGGAATCCACACATGTAATGCTAGCACAGATTAAGTAATTTCCAATTCATCCTCAGTAATAGATAATGAATGAAAACAGGGAAGACCTATAGCTGAAACACTAGATCAGAAATATGTGATACACTGGTATACCCCACATTCATGGTAGTCCAGAAATTTACATACCTCCACTCACCATCACCTCAAAATATTATTATTTGTTATCCACAGCAATATATGTTCCTGAAAATGTTACTGTCATAATATGTGTGCCCGTATTCAATATTTCTCACATCTTAAAACATTTCAGACCATCTCAGAAAAGGACTGCCAGCACCACATATCGCTCATTTGCGACAAGAGTGTCTCAACTCAAAATGTGGCATTTTTGAGTTATTGGTATAGAAAGAAATGTTTGCAGATGCACTTTTATCAGGTACAGTGTCACAACGCAGTTTGCAAAACTCGCCGCCAGACAGCAGTTGTGTCATCGTTGCACTCACAGAAAAACACAGCACTTCAAAACTTTTAAAAGTTTCGCTTAAAAAATCACAAATTTTGAGTTGTGACACTCTTGCTGCAAATCAGTGATATATCACAGACAATCATATCACTGTATGATATAGACACAACAAAACCACAAACCTTTGATTCATGAGGTATCATAACAAAGAAAAAAATGTTAATTCATGAAAGTGATGCTACGGAGATGTTCATTTTAGTGACAAAACAAGAAGTTCACATTTAATCTACCAAGCTCTGGCTTCAGGTAAAAGAGAACATAAAATGTAATCCACAGACTGAGCTGTCATTTTAGTGACAGAAACTTCAGGCTTTCAGGTTCCAACTTAATGACAAGAGACACAAGCTTAACAAAGCACTTACAGCATAAACGTCACTGTTTGATATTACATTTCACTGAAACAATCACTGATATCAGCTACACAGGTTTCATTTCCTTGAAAAAAAAAAAGGTTTAAACCCTCACCAATCACTGCAGTGACATCTATCCACACAGAACAAAAATATTTATTGCACCACGTTTAAGCTGTCATGTTCCATTAAATCAAACAAAAAATAATTCCACTATCAGGAAATGCCAGGCTGAATTTTTCAATTTTGTGCTATAAACCTGAGGCTTACAGGTTTCACTTGATGAAATAAAAATTCAACAAAAAAAATCTTAAGTAAAAATGTAAAGCCTTGATGTTTCATTCTACTGGCACCTACTCACAAAGGTTAAATATTTGCAGTAGTCTGTAGTACCTCTGTTTTTCTTACCTTCAAAACAATTGCAACCATTCCACTTCCTATCAATGCTGGAAAACCTGATAGGAATAGTTCCACAGCTTATAATAAGGTATGCTTTGTCATTTGAACATATTCATACCTTAATTATTGTTATTTATGATATAATTATCAAGGCCTTTTGAGAAAATGGCATAGGTGCAGTCGTAACTATTAAAATATTATAAACGTTGCTGCAATACTAATAAATATGTAGCAGAAGTACTGCAGCAATATTAAACTTTTAACTTGCACATCTTCAGCTTCTGATCAATAAAAATATCTGTTGATATCTCAAGTGGTATAACAAAGATGTGTTTTATGTAAGTGTTCTTTCTTCATGTATTTTTTTCAGTGTCTGATGGTGGCATGTAACTAAAGCCAAAACACAGTCCACACTACACAATCAAACACAGTTCAAATATAGTTGTGACCGATGTGTCCTATCATTCACTCATTCAGCAAATTGTATAGATAATTGTTAGACATTATATGACACACCCCCCAACTATCAATTTCAAGTCCAAATCTCTTTGTGGATGGTACTGGTAAAATTATATAGCACCCCAAAAGCAACAAGCTTCACAACAGCTTTTGACATATTGTGCAAATGGTTTACAGCATACAAACTTACATAAAACTTAGATAAAACAAATTTTATGGAATTTGCTAATAATAAAGAAACAGGTAACGTTAAAGTTGTTGATGACCATGCCACAAAGGCTCAAAGACAGAGCAGAGACAGAGCTCCAGTCACAGTCAAACACAGCACTATATGCAACTTCATATGCCAGCAGCTTCAATGTGCCCCAGGGAACAAACACCTGGTACACATCCAACAGGAGCCTGGGTGGGCCCGAGATCTAGTCTGGACGTTTTGGAGGACAGGAAAACCTTTTGTCCCTGCAAGGAATCCAACCCTGGATCATCCACCCCACAGCACAGTAGTCACTGTACCAACTATATGACCCTGGCTTATCATTATTACAAACATCAGTTACAATAATATAAACCACTGACGTAGTTACAACTTGGCCTACACACTGATAATTTGATGTGAACTATACTGAGTTATGTGTAGTGAATCATTCAATTAATGGTCCTCTATGATATTATTAAAAGGTAAAAAACAGCATCTTCAAGATAGGTGGAGGGATATCCCATCTCTCACAGCACTTGTAATATGTAAAACAGAACCTTCTACCACTACCTCCTTTTTTGCATGTTGTTCTCTCACCTCATGTTGAAATCTGAATTCATAAAAAGGGGACATCTACCATCTGGAGTCTTCTTGCATATCACAGTATTGATGTTATGCATGTCCTGACACAAATGCATCCAGTATGTAATTACTAATTTGCTTATGCACATTATAGCTCCCAATATTGAGCAACACTCTCAACATTGGCAGAGTAAGTGAATTTATGATATTCTTAAGTAAGTAATTTTAAAACTAGAGTTTGCACACAACCTCATTTACAAATACCAGCTCCTCACATTCAAAAAATATCATCATTATATTGAACTCTCATTCTATACAACATATGCTTACACACAATTTTCATTCACTGAAGTAGTGATCAAATTATCTAAAATAGCTTGATCATTACTTCCATGAGTGAAAATTATTTGTAGCCATAGCAGCCATAACAATCAAAACACATGAATTATAGATATTGTGATTGTTGTGGCTGGTACGAATCAAGTTCCCACAAAAAGCATCAATGAATGCTGGTACAACCAACAGGAAATACAGCTATTACACACTCAGTTCTTGGGTTTTTTTCATTATTATTCAGTGAACAGAATAACACAAGTTTCCAATTCCTTGTTCTCAAAGAACACAAAGGGATTGTGGCTTTAGCCCAAAATGGCATGGCTTCAGCTAGAAAAACAACATCAACAGTGATTACCTCATACCACAATCAAGTGGTTTTGTATAATATATTTTATTATTATTGTAACGTTATAATTACATCCTTGTAGTTACAATTCAACTACGTCTCTTCAACTCCTATAGTTCAAAGCTTTTAATACAATTTACTTCTAATTAATTACACAATGCAGTTTTTCAAGTGTGGGTTAACATAACAGGTTATATCTGTCATTACTACATTAGTGTAGGGTTCTAATTTAAAATAATGTATGTTTCAAAAAACAAGAAATGCTGATACTGTCATTCAAAGTACAGGAGAAAAAAAGCAGCACGGTTGATGCTAGGCTTTGTATCTCTGCCACTAATCAGAAGTTTATCAGTTCAACTGTGTCTTGCTTTGAGGAAAGAGTGGAGACTGCAGCAGAGAAAATTTATTTTAATGAAGAACAAGAGTCTAAATCCCCAATTTCAAATACTGGCTTTAAGCAATCTTCTTCCAGTTACAAGCCATCCAGTGAGGAACAAGGCAGTGATAGTTTCAAACTCAGTGACAGTGAGGATTCCATATTAAACTGAAGAAAAAGTGCAGCAAAAAGGCTATTAAATAAAAAAGTTTCTGGAATATAGAAGAAGATAATGAGTCTATTACTGCAGACACAGATTGCTCTTATCTTAAAAAGATAAGTGACAGACAGAAAAGGAAAAAATTTGAAATTCAGCCATAAAATGAGAAAGGAAAGAAGAAGCAGGGGCAAGCCCTATACAAGTGCAACAGATGACTTAGTGTCTGAAAAAATGAAGAAACCAAACACATTCAGTAACTGTACATTAGGATGTTCACCACTAAGGGATGATATCAGATTACTAGTGTTCTCATCAGACTGCAACACCCTCACTGCGTAACTATAACAGGACTACACCTGTTCACATACTGAGAAATTCCCTCTGCAACATAGAAATAGTGAACCATCGGAACGTAATTACATATACAAAAACCACATAGACATTGACGACAGGAAGGGGTTATGTCTGCAGAAAATTCTTCATGGTCTCTTCAAATGTTTCCAAGTAATTAAAAGATACTGTACACAGTTCAACATGCAACTGAAATGAATACTGAGAAATTAGACAAAAAAAGGAATGGTGAAAGCTGCATAAAAACACCAGACTATGTCATTTGAGATGTCAGTTTCATGAGGAAAAATACCTAGAGTGCCATCACACTACAACAGAATTAATTCTGATAGACGATACCTTCCTGCACATCTGAACTGGTGTATTTTATACAAAGGGTACAAAAAAGCAATGCTTGCAGAAGGGAAAGGAACTGTTGCTTTCTTCAAATATTCAAGAATGTATTTAATGAGTTTAACAAACTGAAGGAGGATAAATGCTGTACTTGTGAACAAAATCTGAATTAAAAAGAAAATGGGAAGTTTGGCAATGACAAAATGACGTACAAAGGGCATAAAAAAGATGAGGCCACATATGAAGAATATCAGAAAGATGTAGCAGAAGCCAAGGTGAATAAACGTTTAAATGTTGCCAGTTTTTTATCTGCAATCAATGCTACTGACTCAGCAGTCCAACAGTACACTAGTATATTACAACAGGAAATATGCATACTATAACTTAACCATTTATGAAAATGAAACAAAGCATTGTTTATGTTTTTATGAGGGCGGAAAACATGCTGGAAGAAGGAGGTGTCTTGATATAACAACATGTAGGTGATTACGGCTATTAAAAAAGTGAAATATGAGAGGTAGCATTACGAAGCTGATGCAGTACTGTACTGTGACAACTGTCATGGAAAAATAAACATACATTTATGTTTAGCATGCTCGATCTCTGTACTCAGCTCTTCCCTCAATCAGGAAAATCCTGCTACAATTATTATTTTCAGGACTCACATGTAAGGGAGCAGATATAGTTCATAGTACCGTTGTACGTTTTATAAAACAAGAACAGTGTGGGCACCATTGCAGTGGCTTTTGGTCATAAACCTCACCAGGGTCAATCCGATGGCATTTATTGTTAAGAAGCTGAAATTCTCTGACTGCGAAAACGGGCAAGCAATTCAGAATTCTCTGCTTCCAGTAAACAAATAAGATGCTACAGGAATAAAAATTCAATAGTCACTGCTCTCTGGCCTAAGTTTAACAAATTTTCAGAAGACAATGAAGTATTGTACAGCTTTCACACAAAGGTAGTGCCTATAGTGCAAAATTTAATAATGTGGAATAGGCTATGTTCCATCAAATAATAAAGGCTTATCAGAAACAAAACAGAATCTCAAATGCAAAGTACCGTAACTTACAACATGTGACAAAATGATAGTTCCTCCAGCTGAGTATCACCATGAGCTTTTCAAATGCCACATTATTCAAGGGCTATTGAAAAGCTAAAAAGACAGACACAAATCACCAGGTACTGATCAAATCCCAGCAGAAATGATTAAAGCAGGGGGAAGAACAATTGGCTCTAAGATTTATAAACTTAATGACTCTATTTGGAATAAGGGGGAATTGCCTGAGGAGTGAAAGGAGTCAATCCTTACACCTATCTATAAGAAGACTGATAGAACAAAAATTTATCCAACATCCTGCTGTCAAGGTTAACTCCATATGCAGAGGAAATTATTGGGAATCATAAGTGTGGATTTTGCACAAGTCAACTACTATCACATATTCTGCATTTGTCAAATACTTGAGAAAAAATGGGAACACAATGAAGCACTGTGTCAGCTGTTATACACTAAGGAGAGCTAATGATTCAGTTAGGAAGGATGTCTTGTAATATTCTCAACGATTTTGGTATACCCATGAAACTGGTAAGGCCAACATTTGTCTGACATGATCCCTATTAGGAATGGCATGAAACAAGGAGATGCTTTTCAACTTTCCTTTAGAATATGCCAATAGGAGGGTTCAGGTAAACCAGGATGGTTTGAAATTAAATGGTACACATAAGCTTTTGGTTTATGCTGATGATGTTAATATACTGGGTGGAAGCAAACATACTCTAAAGAAGTGCACAGATTCTTCAGTAGTTACTAATATGGAGATTTGACCTAGAAGTAAATGCTGATAAAACTAAGTACATGGTCACGTCTCGAGATTAGAATACAGGACAAAGTCACAATATGAAGACTGATAATAGATGCTTTGAAATGGGAACAACCTTAACAAAACAAAATTCTATTCAGGAGGAAATTGAAAGCAAATTGAAATCAGGAAATGCTTGCAATCATTCAGTGCAGAATCTTTTGTCTGTCAGTTTTCTATCCAAAAATGTAAAAATTACGATATACAGAACAATTATTCTGCCTGTAGTTTTATATGGGTGTGAAGCTTGGTCGCTCACACTGAGGGAGGAACGTAGGGTGAGAGTGTTTGAGAATAGGGTGCTGAATAGAATATGTGGGCCTAAGAGGGAAAAGTTAACAGGAGAGTGGAGAAAACTTCACAACAAGGAGCTTAATGATCTGTACTACTCACCCAAAACAATTTGGGTGATAAAATTGAGAAGAATGAGATGGGTGGAGCATGTAGGATGTATGGGGGAGAGCAGAGGTGTATACTGCGTTTTGGTTGGGAAACCTACTTCGAAGACCCAAGCATAGATGGAAGGATAATATTAACCCTTTGACGTCGGAATTAAATCCCCACCCCCACCCCCTCAGCCACTTTAGTGGCCGTTCAGCTATTTAAAGGGCTCATTGCGCGACATATATGTGTGTGTGTGTGTGTGTGTGTGTGTGTCGTTCGGCGGCTAAGGGTTAATATGGATCTTAAGGAAATGGGATGTGGGGGCATGGAGTGGATTGATCTGGCTCAGAATAAGGACAGGTAGCAGACACTTGTAAAGGCAGTAATGAACCTTCAGCTTCCATAAAATGCGGTGAAATTCTTGACTAGATGAGAATAAAGAAGGGCTCTGCTACATAGAGTAAGTAAGTAATGGGTAAAAAGGGCCCAAGTGAATTTTGTTTTCAAGAAAATTCAAATTTACTGAAAATAAATCACAAACTGTACATTCTGAAAGAAATCCTTGTTTCAAATCAATATGTTCCTTCTACAGTGTATGGGCATTTTGACGGTTCAAATAGTCTATTTGCAATAAAAGAAGAAAGTTTCTTGAAAACATGTTTTTGCTTTTCCTGTAAAACTTATGTTTTGTGGGTTGTACCCCTCTTACAAAATAGAGACAATATTCACATTAGCATATTTCATTGCAGGCAACATGGAAGACCAAAAAACAAATAGCCAAAATAACAGACATTGGCATCCTCATCAAAAAGTTCTATGGAAACTACACAAATTCAATTCTAATTATAGGGACAACACAGTACAGGTGTACTGCACGTAACTATCCTGCCACAGAAGTGACCCCAACAAAGGAAAATAAATAGTCCGCAAATCTGCAACATCAAAAGCTATGCATTATAACAATACAAACATACCCAAATATGATATATATATATATATATATATATATATAAGAATGAACATTTTTGTGAAAGGTTGTATACATGTTAGCACCTTAATGTAATGCTGTATTCTGAAGCTGTGTAATAAATGTTGGACAGAAGCTCTCATGCTGACAGAGATGAATGGTCTTCATGACAGCTTGTAGTGGGTCATTTTAACTGCAGTTCACTACAGTTTTGTCTGGGCAGTACAAATGGACTAGTCTGGTCTGTTATGGTCTGCTCTGTTGTCTGGACCCTAACAAGACATGTAAGTGTGTGTAGTATGCTGGAATGGATCCAACCTTCTTATGGGAATAAATTCAAGTGAATGTCCAATATCAGGAAGTTTATTCACTTGTTCACAAAAGGAATCATAACCCTAACCTATCAAAGGATTCCACGATATGAACCTGCGGGCAGATTTTCATTATTTCTTCACAAGTTTAACAACGTACTGTTCTACAACACTTACCTCGAGTTCCAAAGGTATTAGATGACAAGCCAGAAAGCCTTTTGACAAAGTTGGACTGGAATGGCGGATATGTTGATCCGGTTGGCCCCCGAACTTCAGGATTGTTGGCAGATCTACTCGGTAACTCAGAAGACTTTCGGAACCCAAGTATAGTATTCGCACTACTACTGTCACCGCCGCTGTAATCACTATTGTGCCTAGGTCTAACCGAAGACAGGCGGGAGAGAAAGGAAGAATATGGTACACTCACAGGGGAAACTGATGGAGACGATACCTGTCCTGTACTGCTGTCCCATTTCTTAGTGTCAATATCAGAATCCGAACCAGTCTCAAACCCATCATTAGCTGTAGACGATACTGTACCACGAGATAAAACACGGCCAACACTCGAGTTGCTTAATGAACCGGCATTCAAACCTGGACTGGGAGGTACACGTTGATGCTTCTTCTTGCTCAACTCATTCTCAACAGCGGCCGTTTTCGGCGTGTTGAAAAAGTCGCTTCGGTAGTTAGCATCTTTACGACTCACTCTACCTGTTGTAAGTGAATAATCACTCAATCTTACCGTCGATCTGCGTTTCTGGTTTCTAAAATTAGAACTTGGGGGAGGCATAGTACTGTTTAAACGCATTTTTGAATCATCGTTTTCGCTCTCTTCTTCACCCGAGCTGAAATGCGATGAACTACGACGCCATTTACTAGCCCCAGTCAGGTCATTTGATCGTCCCGCTTGTACCATTAGCAGTTTCAACTTTTTTACCAAAACTTTACGTGATGTATCCGTAACTGGTCCCACCGGATAGCCATATTCTGCAAGTTTACGCCTTAACTCACTATCCGACAAACTTTCAACCGACGCCATTTTCAACCATTCGACACCATTCATCCAGCGACGTTATAGAAACCACAGATAAATGAATCCTCTGTTTTGTGCTTGAAATAGTACCACAGACCCAGGCAAGTAGGTAAATTTCAATGTAATCAGGGCTGGCAGAGTTTACACTCTAGGCTGGAAACCGACGATTTAGACTAGATTATCTGTGGTCGAATTGGTGGTACATGGTTCCATCAAGCTGAAAACAGGTCAGTAGTGACAACCACGGATTAGAGGTGTCAACGTTGTTGGCCCTATCAGTTTAGGTCCATGGTTGGGTTCAACCAAATCCGACACGGTACAAATCACGAACGATGATGCAAGAGAATACAACCTACGAAGCGTCGGCCAGGGATGTGTTGAGGCGATGGGTATGTTATTGTTCGCGTCCGGGGCGAGTAATTAAATTGGCCGCTTCTAACGAACACTTTGATAAAGGCACAGTTAGTTATTGAATTTCCTATTGTTGGACTGAATAATTTAAAATTTCTTGAGCGCTGAAAATCATTTTTTTAAATTGCCAGTACCCATTTTACTGCCCTTTGGACAGCCTCCCATGACCCATGAACTGTGCACGTGACGGTCACACAAATGTCCCTCTTCCCCCCCCCCTCACCCCCCCCCGGGACGATGTGTACAGATCAGTCTTTTTACAAATTGAGTCCGGAAAGATGAAAATGTTGCTTCATGTCTGTAATTTAACCCTTATCCTGCTAACGTGGAGAATATGGTGAGCTCCGAATAATGCCAGCACATGGCAGATGAGATTTAACTCTGCATTTAAAGGGTTAACAAATAACTTGTAGAGAAAAAAATTCCCATAACTTAAAAAATCAGAATTTAGTAGAACCGTTATGGGAGGTGTTTAAAATCGTTGAAAGAGTCCTGAGCATATACATGAAGCATTATTATTGAAAAATAACTGTACATGATTACCACAAGATAATAGGTTGTGTTGTGGCATCATTATGGATCCACCTGAAACTGACTATCCACAGTAGTCTTATTTTCAAAACAAATGCAGAGGAATGGCTCTACAAGACATCAGGAAGAGCACAACATTGTTCATGTAGTACCTTTGAATAATAACTCCTAGCTGGCAAAAAAGTTACACCAGTAACTGTTGTTTCCAAAACATTGATAATCTGGCACACTTTTCAAGGAAGCTTGAAGGTGTACAATTACATGCTTTGGGAAGTTCCTTATTTCTCTACTTACCTTCTGCAGGACATTCACTAATTCAGGTGTGCAGGCTGTGGAATGCAAAGAGAACGGAACACTGACACTGACTTTTTTAAATACTGTTGCTCAAGTCCACGGTCAGGAAACAGACCAGAAAAGAGAAACAATATTTTGGTTACAGTAGAATGCCATCAGAGTCACATACCATACAGAATCAAATTGCAGGATGGTTAATTAATGATTTGGAAAGCAGTCTTGACATAGCTGAAGTATTAAAGTGCTAGTAACATAATCAAGGCACTATTCCAAAATGTGCCCCAAGGGACTAGAAAAAAACCACAAAGGCGTTAGGATGGCTGGTAGCCCATCTAAGACTCAAACCACGCAACCAACCTCTATAGCATCTTCACAGTAGTATTTGGTTTCATAAACATAAAACATGTTGTATGCTTTCTTCTGGGTAGTTCCCCAGAGTCTGATTTTTATATGCCAACATTTCAGAACACACTATCTGTTATATATCTTCATAGGCAGGTAGGCATGAAGTACATCATATCTACCTGCCTATGAAGATGGAACAGTGTTCCGAAACGTTGGCATATAAAAATCAGACGCCGGGGAATTACCCAGAAGAAAGCACACAACATTCAGAACATGTCGAAAGTTTGAAATCAAGAATAAAACATGTTTTCTTTAATAAAATTCCATCTGCTTCACTGCAATACAAGTTCCATGTCTGTAGGCATGTAAACAAATGACAAACATGTTGTAACAATTCATTGGACATAATGAGGCCTAAGTGTGAAGATAGCTTGGAGAAAAAGAAATAATTTGTTTACCGTCTGAGTTGAACGAGATATGTTACAACCACACAAAATGTAATTTCTCCAGTGCATGTAGAATACAAAGCAAACTTTACCCAGGATAATGTGTGTCTCACAAGATGCCCCATTGCATACGCAATTGGAAGAAGGACAACATCCATTACACCAATGCTCCTGACTGTGCAAAGCAATGAAAAAACGTTTGAAACCAGTTAACAAGATGTGGGAAAAGTAAATGCACCTAGTGAGGGTGCCTGAGGTGCTCCTGAACTCACTAAGATGAGTCATCAATCACCATGACATGGAAATGAAAAAATGCATTCTGTGTACTGTTGAGCTACATGCTACTGTCAACAATGTAAAAATACCAGAAGTGTTGCCATGAAAATTGAACACTGTGTTCCCTGTGTACAGATGAGCCACAAGTCGCAGTCAAGAACATAAAACTGTTGCGCGCTGCCACAGACATGCAAACAATGGATACCCATGCACTGCTGTCAAGCTACAGAACATTACATTACATTACATACTGCTGTCACTAATGTAAAAGTACTTCGGTCTTTATAAAAATTTCTTAAATTTTAAACAAATTTGGATGATCTTCTCAACATACTTTCACCAGAGTCTCCAGAATCAAATCTGACGCAAATCTTTCCACTTTTCAGAACCAAGAGTATGCAAACACAACCAAAAAAGGCGCCCATCCCTTTGGAATAGATTACATATCATTCAATGACAAGACATAACAGTAGTAGACACATCATGTTCAGGGGTTGAGGTGAATGTGCAAATGGTAGCAAATTTGAAGGTGTAATAAAAATATGGTGTGTCAATATGTATCAAATATGAACACAACCAAAGCTACCTTTAACTCTGTATAATGGACATTAGTTATGGTTCTATTTACAGAGAATGTCCTCTTACAAATTCATTTAAGCATGGAATACCTATTTATAACCATACAAGCAAATCATAACAGAAAAAATACATGACAAAGAATAGACTATCAAAACATTAAATGATTTCTTCTACCCAATATTTACATTACTGGAAATCTGGTTCTTGCATTCAAACCTGCTGTGCACTTGTTCCTGTTCCTTGTCATACTAAAGACTCCTCCACTATTTCATAATCACATAATCAACCTCAACTCCATCCTGGGGTTTAGTATAATAACTATGAGTCTGTCTACAAGTAACACTAAACTGCCAAATACCACAACTGAAAAAACAGCTTTTAAAATCATCTTCATTCCTCCTCTTAGGAACCAAATGTTACATGGCAAACACTTTGCAAAGTTTAAAATACAAAAAAATCTTGTGAAAGAAAATACTTTTCATAAGAAATTTCACTGTGCTCCCTAAACCATATGGCACATGAATCAAACTTCATACAATGTAAAGTCATGAAATATTCCCAATCTGACTTATTTACAAATGAACAAGACCAACAAGTGTCCATACACAGTACATTACAGCAGGAACCCTCCACTAAACCACCAAGTTGGATGCATGCAGAATTCAATTCTTCCTGTCAAAAGATTAGTAAATGACCCACTGCTAGGAATAAATACCACCCACATTAACACAATGTTGGTTATTATTCATATTACATCCCGCCAGCTAAAACATGAGTTGGAAACATCTTTGCAGTAAGTAACAAGATTGGCCAAGATATTGGGGTCTTCATTCATGCAGCACAGTTCCCAAAAACAGAGCAGATGAAAAACCTTTCATGTACAGAGTATGTACATAAATATACACAAAAATGTTTGTCCCCATAAGTTTATGCAGATGTATACATATTTATATATCACATGTCCACCTCACCCTGAGAATAGGACTTTCTGTCACTCATCCAAGCCACCAGCTTTCAAATTGGTACTACACGCATCCCCATGGGAACCAACAGGTGGGACAATCGTGTTGCTAGAGCAATCTTCATCGTCCATATCACGTTTCATGTCCTCTATAGTTCCACTCAGGTCTTTTGGATCTGAGTTGTGATTATGTGCTGTAAGACTGTCTGCTCCTCCTGTCACAAGATGTGGCAATTGTGGAGATGTTGCTGAAGACTGAAGATTCTTTCGGGTTTTCTCTCCCTTGCGCCATAATGTAATCTCCTAAGCAAGATCCATCATAATATCAGTATTCAGGAACATCATTATCAACTCCAGCTAAATCAGTATAAAGACAAAATCTGTGAGCACCAAAAGAAATGGCTTCCACCATTTCATGCTGAAGTCAATACTATCCTGCCACAAGTCATTCACTTAGAACAGCTCATCTTAAAGAAGCGCCTATGCTGACATCACTAAGTGACCACCTGAAACCCAGTGGCCAAAACAAATGGTGATTGGCCAGCTGGACTGAAATGGATGAAGAATTTCCAAGAGTTGATGAATTACTTCTTCTCAAATAAATGGTATAATGAAAATTACCCCATTTCAGGAAGCAGTGGTCTTTCTAAGGACACAGAACTTCGCTGATTGAACAAAATAAACACATCTTTCATTTCTGTGTGGAGATGCAACAATTAACTGTATGACACTTGGTTCATGTAGTTGTGAGTTCTCAGCTCTGCGGCTTGGCATCCTGTCTCTTTCACTGCATTGGAGTTCTATGAAATTTTCATACACGGTTCACCCCTTCCTTTACAATTATGAAATTCTACCTGAACCAAAACTATTTTATAGTAGTTCACCATGCCATTAGGAAATATGGGAAAGGTCTGCGTTCATGTTTATATTTATGGTTTACTTAATAACAATGTCAAAAGCATAATTTTTCAGTCCTGAACAGTTCAAAGTATCAGAGTTTTACTGCCTTCCTCTATTAATGTCACAACTCTGTGGCAGTTTCCAGCAAATCTCTATGTCTGTACCTGCTGTTTGAAGTAGCGTCTGTCTTCCTCATCCATTAGAACCAAATTCAGATAGTACCGCACTGAGAATTTTTTGTTGATATCTCTCATACTTGGTGTAAGATCATATCCTGCCAGGAACACCCTAATAGGAATGCTCTCCCCACGCACTGGCGCTCCATCCATTATTTCATATTTGGCAATTGTTTCATTCTCTGTGAATGTGTTGGGTCCTGCAAGGTAAGATTAATGAAATGGAACACCTTAAAGAAACTCTCTTATCCAACACTAAACATGTAGATCTGTGCATATTCATAACTGCAATCATATCACATTTTCACAATAAAGATCTATCAGTATTTTCTATATGGAAAGACCATCTCAAACCCCAAAGTGCTGAATGTTCACAACCCATCCATAGTGCACATTCTCTTTCCTACTACCATTCTAAATGCCTTAATACTGAATACAGTATCTTGATTTTTCTGTAACCACTCCAAATTAACTGTCTTTTAGAAGAATAGACAGCACAATTTTACTTGGAATGTGCAACACTGCAAACACGTTATTCACAGAAACTTTGTTGCCAATAATCACAATAAATTCAGCAAACTACAACAATGTAACAAAAAACCTGGAAACTAATGAATAAGCAACCAGGTTTCTTACACAAAGGTATTTACTTTATACATGATAATAACATTACTGTATATGTAATATGAATAAATGACTGAGGATAAGGTCCGTGGCTGCAGATATAGGGCCCCATATACGAAGAATAAAGACTGCATCTGTGTATACTAAGACAGTGTCCCTAAGGAGACAGAATATTAATATGCTTCAAAGCTACAGGGCACTTTAAACAGACATTTGTCCCCCTGCAAAATGACAGCACCAGTCTAACACTCACTGTTACATATCCCACTATTTGCAACAACTGATCCTTCAGTAACCACCTTCCCCAATCTTCTTCAGGATACAACAGCCAAAGTCATCTTGTAGCAATGGGATTAGTCATGCACAGGTGTAATATCGGTGGAAAAGAGAAGGGACAACACATACAGTGGATTGGGTCTCATGATGTGGAGGACATGTTTGTCCTATCAGGGAAGCAGTTGAGGTAATTTCTCCAATTTCCATCTGGTGTGACTTTACTATTAATTCAAGAAGGGGCAGTTAATTATGCCTGATATTATGTTCCATTCAGTTGCAGCCTTATTCTTTTGCATTGTTTGTAACATGCAAACTGCTTGTTTTTGAGGCCCCTCCCACCCCTCATAGGTAATGTCAGTTTGGAAGCAGATAAAATTCTCAAAGGCACAGAGCCTAAATCTATTTCATGTTTTGAAAGGGTTTACATCACTGATGTGTTGGCAAAAATGGAGGTCTAGATTGGGAGTAAGTTGGTTGCTTGTGCAGTCAAATCGGCTACGATGATTGGTCGTTCATTTTGTGAGGTTTCTACAATAAAACATGTTACTGTATGAAATTTTTTTACCAATGTATGTTTCAAGCTTGTTTCAAGCTCTCACATACTTGCTGTTCCAAACTTTTATATTTTTGTGTTGCTGGTTATTTGAAGAGACTAGTTCAGTCTCAAAAAATTAAAAATCCATGCAACATTCTGTACCATCAGTCATCTTTAAAGTGCACGTGATAAAAACACTCATATTACAAATAAGTAAAGCAATGAACAGATTGCATGATACTTAACAACCCACAAGGATAGCAGTTATGTGGTATACAACATTGATGGGTGAATGCATCTGGTAAACATACAGAGTCATAGCTTATTTCAAGGTACTATCCTGGCATGTGCCTACAGAAAATGAGGAAAACCATGGAAGCCCTCACTGGAATAGTGCTCCAACCAAGCTCTGAACCATTCATAAGAGTTACCACTTGAACCAGCCTGTTAAGTAGGGCAAACAGAATGATTTGAAGACATCCAGACCTCAAGAAAATTTAAGGATATTGCCACTCCAGTGACCTCCCTGCACAGTGATTTATCTGAGATACAGATCAGTCTCAGTACTTTCTAACCAAACCCCATGTGATTATAATTTGACATCAGTGAAAACATCTCCATTATTTATGAAAAGAGTGGAAATAAATTCAGTTGAATGACATAACCAAGCTTCAAAAGACAATAATCAGGCAACCACAAACATGCTCACCTGTCATAGGCAAGTAAAATTTTGGAAACTAGAAAACACAAAAGTATATATGAAGTACAATGACAGTTATGGACAAGTGAATTTTATTAAGTGGTCAACAGATTAAATATGTGTTTCCTGAGCCCAGATACTGACACCAATCTAAATATTTCTTCTTTCTGAGTAATGAAAGACTACATAATATAAGATAAGACATCTGGTTTTTGACACCATATGGAGTCACAAGTTGGTAACTGACATTTTAAATGTGCTGCCTCAGTCATCAAGGGGAAGCATTACGCCCAGGCTGACAAAGTGATAGAGAGTCTATGTGGACGTAACTCACCACCCTAACAATGAAGGCAGCCATTCCTCTAAAATGAAAGAATAAATATACGGTCCTACATGTTGTCAAAACCCACAAGACCATTTATCTGATAAACACCGGCTGTGAAAGCATGACAAATTACATTACTTGTAATACATACTGTGTCAGCTATACTGGTGTTTCAGCAACAAATACGAAACTTCCACATATTTTGTAATACTGAATTTAAAAAAGAAGAAGAAAAGAAAGAAAGGGGAAAAAAATTCATTATAACAAGAAGTTAAGGTAGTCTAGTAGGTCTAGTTTTATACGATTTCTTTTTGCGTGATTTCACTTTAATACAACTCAAAAATGTATACCACCTTTTGAATTTATGTGATAATTTTCAGTTTCACATGATTTTGCTCAGACAATATGTAACATTTTACGGTTTAACACAATTTGGCACAAATGATCAGTGGCTGCGTTTGTCTTGTACTGGAGACTAAAGTGACATCACTGTCACGCCATTATTCACATATGGACTGATTATGCTAGTGATTTAATCACGCAGCAGATGTAGTTCCCCCTTCAACAGCACTGGCTTTTGTTACCAAAATGAGTGCGAAATGTAAATCTACAACACCTAGTACAATCCAAGTGAAAAAAAACCATGATTGACAATCAGTAGTGAAGAGAAATAAGAAATAATAAGTCGACTTGAAAAAGGAGAAACGAATTGTTGGTATATGTCGTAATGTTTGACTCCCTCATGGTAGTGTAGGTACAGTTCATGATAATGCTGATAGAATTACAGAAAGTGCTAAGTCAGGAACTGAAGCATTTGTGTAGCAGGACTACCCAGTCCTATTGTAATCAACCGTACCAAGAACTATGGAAGGTGCATCTTGTACATTTTTATTGCACTGGAAATAAATATATTGTATATACAGACACATATACTCTACAGTCCTTATGTCCACCAGTGGTATAGTGATACACTGCATAGGATGAGTTTGTCAATCCCCAAACCCCCATGAAATACACTGTTTTAATTGGGAATTTTGTGTTTGATTTGCATGATGTTGTCTGGAACATAACTCTGGCACAACAGAAGACCCGCCTGTACTGTAAATTAAAATCACATTAAAATACAATACTATTCATTTTAAACTATCATTGCGGCAATACAAGTAAAACCAACCTGAGCCTGTAGTTTCACGCTTGATGATTGCAATCTCCATATTCTTGATCTTAATGCGAACCAACAGGAAGTATATCTTGCCCACAATTACATCCTTTAAATGGTATCTGCAATATTTCACACACATACACATCAAAGATGTATCTGAGCAGGAAGGCATAACTGACCAAAAAAAAAAAAAACTAGCCAACATCACAGTCCACAAAATCACAACAGAAGGAACACACAACACTGCACCATGGACTCTGACATGTATTGGTCCTTGAATTAGTTTACATTTAAGTAAAAACTGGTGGCTCTTACCAAATTTATCATCAAAATGTATTTCTACTTACTATTAGAAGTACACCAACAGATTACTTTAAATTCATATATGGACTACTTGCAACTACCTCTTATTATTTATACTCATACAAGAAATGCAACCTTCACCATTATCTGATGTTGTAATTACATTATCATGATGTCATGAGCTCACCAAAAACCCTATGCATGAATAATTTGAAGATAGCTATCCCATCACACATGTCACCATGCACAGATAACTATTGGAACTACATTCAAACATTCTTTGTTTGTCTAATTTTAAGAGATGCCGTCACATGCTCCCATGAATACACTGACTGTACTACTAATTTTGTCAATCATGTACACTCAGTCAAACAAAAATCCATCGGCGTGATATTTCGTACGTCCCGGTCAGGCAGTGACGTGTGGTACGGTTGCATCATAATTTGAGTCGTTTTTCTTTCCCCATATTTGCGCAAACGTGGCGTTTCTCTCTCTTCCATTCATTACAATCAATCACACCGCGTATATATTAAATGAAAACAACAATACATTTGCTTAATTTGTAATTAAAACATTAATTAAAATACATTAACTCTCTCAGCGCCAGGCTAGGTAGCTAGCTTTTCTACTAAGGATGGATGAGTCGACCGGACCATTCGTTCTTATTTTCAGCAGGCACAGACCAGGCAGTTCAACGCGTCCCAGCAGTAGCCTTCGGAAACAACTATGTTGGTTCGAGTCCCACTATCGGCATATTTCTTTATGTAGCCAAGGCAGTTGAACGCGTGTTAGCAACAGCCTTTGGAAACAAACCATGTTGGTTCGAGTCCCACTATCAGCATATTTCTTTATGTAACCCAGCCAGTTGAACACGTGTTAGCAACAGCCTTTGGAAACAAACCATGTTGGTTCAAGTCCCACTATCAGCATATTTCTTTATGTAGCCCAGGCAGTTTAACGCGTGTTAGCAACAGCCTTTGGAAACAAACTATGTTGGTTCGAGTCCCACTATCGGCATATTTCTTTATGTAGCCCAGGCAATAGAATACGTGCTAGCAGAAGCCTTCAGAAACAGAGTATGTTGGTTCGAATCCCACTATCGGCATATTTCTTTACATAGCCCCGGCAGTTGAACGCATGCTAACAGTAGTCTTCGGAAACAGAGTATGTTGGTTCAAATCCCACTATCGGCATATTTCTTTATGTAGCCCCGGCAGTTGAACGCGTGTTAGCTCCAGTCTTCAAAAACAAACTGTATTGGTTCACGTCCCACTATCGGCATATTTCTTTATGTATCTGTAGGAATGAAAACATTTACTGATGGGAATTGTTGAACGTGCAAGTATGATGGGTGTGCTTGTGACCCATCATGGTTTTCCTCTCACTTTGTTTCAGGGGAGTAAAATATTGTTGGAAAATGTGCAACTCTAATTTCAGCTTTCGGAACAAGTTCATAAGCTTTCTTTCATGTGGCCTTTTAGTAAACAATAACACAATTAAGAGCTGTGCGTATTTAAAAGTCTAACGGCTACAGATGATGGTGATTATGAAAACCAAAATGTTTATGTTTTACTAATAATAAAATCAAGGACAATGTAGAACTGCGCCCATTAAATTAAGTCAAGTTTCTTTCAATTTTCTGCCAAATGAATGGAATGTATTCTGCAACTGCATTATGGTAATTCACAATTTTAGAACCGAGGACGAAATGGGATATCTGCTGCTGGTCATGGTTGAAAAGGAGGTTAGGGTATTACCAAAAGCTGAAAACTGACCTGTCTGTCACAATAGTCATTAATCCTCAGTTGAGTGGAAGCCGCGTCCCTCTACAAAACGAATACTGTCATAAAACTGAAAGTGAAAGCAAATTATGGGCTGGATGTAGTTTACAGACCTCAGGGAGAGCATTACAACCCGCAATATACCTGCAAACTCCGTGGTCGTGTGTCTGTCCAATATTGGGGCTGGATCTCCCACGAAGGGGCTGGAGTTTTCCATCGTATAGAGGGTCACCTGGACGGCCTGCATTATCAGCACATTTTGCAGAACGTAACGGTGCCTTCTGTATGGATACTTCATCCAGATTGTATAATCCATTTACAGCAAGACCACTTCTCCATTCATGATTCTCGTGTGAATCAAGAAAGGCTAACATGGCAGGCCGACCTCGAACTCCTTGACTGGCCACCGCAAGCGCCTGATATGAACCCCATCGAGAAAACGTGGAGTGAGGTGAAAAGGACAATGCACAAAACCTGATCTATCCTCCCTCCCAGAAATAGCGATGAGCTAGGGGCCCTCGTTTCAGACGCGTGGGATGAAGTTGCTGCGTCTACGCGTCATATTCGATCCATGACACGACGAATGAAATCAGGGGTCAAAGCAGAAGGGTTCTGGAATTCTTATTAAAGGGGTCAGTTTCTGAAAAAAACCCTTTTAAGGGCTAAAGTATTAATTTTCATTTTCTATGCATAGGTGTGATACTTCGCCGGTCCCAGTAGCCGGGCGGTCAACGGCCCCTCGCCTGCTGAGATTGTGGGTTCGAATCCCACGGGGGCATGGATGCCTGTCCTTTGTTAGTGGTATGTGTTCCAAAGGCTACTGCTAGCATGCGTTCAACTGCCTGGGCTACATACAGAAATATGCCGATGGTGGGACTGGAACCAACGTAGATTGTTTCCGAAGACTATTCCCAGCACACTTTCAACTGCCTGGGCTACATAAAGAAATATGCCGATAGTGGGACTCGAACCAACATAGTTTGTTTTTGAAGGCTACTGCTAACACGCGTTCAATTACCTGGGCTACATAAAGAAGGTTGCCGATAGTGGGACTCGACCCAACATATTCCTAGCACACGTTCAACGTTCACGAACACACCTGTCATGGTGAGCCATCGTGATGAGAATGAAGAACATGTAGCTTTAACCACTGCTGACATACAGCAAATAACGGCACCTTCACTTTTATGACAGTATTTGTTTTGTGGAGGGTTGTTGGCCTACACTCAACTCAGGGTTGTTACTGTATTGTCACAGCCAGGTCAGTTTTTGGCTGAATACAGATGGAAATGGCTTCTTCATTTGCAAAGAATGCCACAAAAGTGAATGCCTTTGAAATCATACCACTAGAGACCACAAGGAAGGAGGACAATTGGAAGACCGAAGAAGCGTTGGCGTGAGCAGCTGTAACTCCGTAGGCGGAACGGGTCAAAGGGTCCATTCCTTGATGTTTATGATGATGATGATGATCGTGGTAATTCCCTACCCTCCTTTTTCAACCATGACCAACAGCAGATATCCTGTTCCGTCCACGGTTATAAAATTGTGAATTACCATAAAGTAGTTGCGGAAGACATTCCCTTCATTTGGCAGAAAATTGAAACAGACCTGACTTAATTTAATGAGTGCAGGTCTTCATTGCCTTCGATTTTATTATTAGTAAAACGTAAACATTTCGGTTTTCATAATCACCATCATCTGTAGCCAGTAGGATTTCAAATACGCACATAAAGAAATATGCCAACAGTGGGACTCGAACCAATAGAGTTTATTTTCGAAGACTGGTGCTAACACGCGTTCAACTGCCTTGGCTACATAATGAAATATTCCAATAGTGGGACTCGAACCAACAGAGTTTGTTTCTGAAGGCTGGTGCTAACACACGTTAAACTGCCTGGGCTACATAAAGAAATATGCTGATAGTGGGACTCGAACCAACATAGTTTGTTTCCGAAGGCTGGTGCTAACACGCATTAAACTGCCTGGGCTACATAAAGAAATATGCCGATAGTGGGACTCGAACCAACATAGTTTGTTTCCGAAGGCTACTGCTAGCATGCTTTCAACTGCCTGGGCTACATAAAGAAATATGCCAATAGTGGGACTCGAACCAACGTAGTTTGTTTCCGAAGGCTGGTGCTAACACGCGTTCAACTGCCTGGGCTACATAAAGAAATATGCCGAGAGTGGGACTCAAACCAACATAGTTTGTTTCCGAAGGCTACTGCTAGCACGCTTTCAACTGACTTGGCTACATAAAGAAATATGCCGATAGTGGGACTCGAACCAACATAGTTTGTTTCCAAAGGCTGGTGCTAACATGCGTTCAACTGCCTGGGCTACATAAAGAAATATGTTGATAGTGGGACTCAAGCCAACATAGTTTGTTTCCTAAGGCTGGTGCTAACACGCGTTCAACTGTCTGGGCTACATAAAGAAATATGCCGATAGTGGGATTCGAACCAACATAGTTTGTTTCCGAAGGCTACTGCTAGCACGCTTTCAACTGCCTTGGCTACATAAAGAAATATGCCGATAG
>Ga0131853_10005403_pt1 | contig 23017 bp, 7 predicted proteins | sample TergutLab28metaG_FD_92764 | JGI IMG/M metagenome (GOLD analysis project Ga0131853, IMG submission 92764) | Labiotermes labralis P1 segment gut microbial communities from Petit-Saut dam, French Guiana - Lab288 P1 (version 2) (version 2) | ecosystem: Host-associated > Arthropoda: Insects >...
ACCATATGCTGCAACTCAACATCTAATGCTCCTGATGATGGGCGTATGTACCCGAAACATGTCGAGCTAAGAATACATCAATAAAATTACCTAGTTGCATCAAGTTGGCATTTCACTTTATTTAATGAATTTTATAATTTTTTAAATTTTGTTGTTTGGCAGTAATAAACTATTACTATAAAGTGACATAATGAATTTACCATGAAAATAAATTGCGAAAACCCAAAATGTTTTATGGCAGCCGGTCTCTTACACCGAAATTTGTAAAAAAAAAAAAAAAAAAAATTCACAACAACATTCTGATGTTTGAGATTTTTAAATTGTGACGGCGACATACATGAAGAATACTGTTTTGTGGGATGTGACGCCGTGTAATCTGGTAATAAACAATGATATTCCGTTGCATCCCAGAAAATAACACAGATCATTCTAGGTTACATCTTACAACTTCTATTAAGGTTGCGTTGATACACTGTCGAAATGGGGCAGCTCTGTGGTGCGATAAGATTCGTATCTTCAAATTTTAAAATTCACAGCTTGTGAAATTATGGCTTGCAAAATTTGTTCCTTTTTCAAGAAAATTTATTTAAAATATCTGGCTGTAGGCCTTCTAGGTTCTAAGTGAGTCGTCTGTATTAGGTCCTTATTAAGAAGCTAATAGTGTGCCAAGTAATCAAGGAGTTTACCTTTTCTGTTGAGCCCGAAATTTCATTACCATGTAAACAAAAGCTCTCATATAAATCCTATCTTGCTATAGTTAAATTTACTTCACACCTTCACGAGCTACTACTTGAAAATCTATTTTAATATTATCCTTCAAACTGCGCATAATTTCTTTCGAGTGTTACAAATAAGTTTTCGTATGCAGCTCTTCTCTTTTTGCCAGCGGAAGTAGATACACTCTTCAAATGGGTCACGCAGAATTTCTGTTTGAAGTCTATACGGTGTGCAAACAATTAAGTTCTCTAAACCATTCTAGAAGGCGACAGGTAATGCTGCACATAATTCGTGAAATTGTTAAATACAAACAAACTTTTTACCAACAAATTGCACTAATTCTTGAATATGAGAGCACTTCTACATGTTTCGGTTAACGTTCATAGCCATCCTGAAGGAGTATCAATACTTAGCAGCATATAGAGAATTAATACACAGCTTCGTCAATTTGAAATTTTAAAATATACGAGGCCAATATGCTATTCAAACATCAATGCATATCGTTATGTTAATAACACAATTTTATCATTACTTTAATAAAAAACAGTTATTAAAATCGGCTGTATCCAAATCTTGTAACAATTAAAACTCTTCCATTTTAATAGTGTGGTAAATCCTTTACGTTGTCACTCTGTACACGCCATGAATGATCATTACGTATTACACTATATATTTTACCGTTTACAATTGACAAAATTATATAAAAAAGCTCTATGCGTTTTTCGGTGTAGATATTACCTTAATATGGTTACAAATAATAGCCGAAACACGTAGGAGTGTTTTCTTATTCTGGAATTAGTGCAACTTGCTGGTGATAAACGTTTTTACACGACAGGTAATGTTTACGTCAAGATTGGTTATCGTCAAGGAATTAAAAATTTAGGACAGGCTAAACAAAGATTTAATACATTCGTTAAATAATCTGTTAACACGCATTGGGGCAAACAGGCTTCCTGATCCTAGTCCTTGTGTAGACATATTTCTTGCTGCATCTTAAAGTGTTAAGACTAGTAATTGCCAGTCCCAGTGACCGCGCATTCTAAGGAGTAGGTCTGCGGCCGTTCGCCTGCTGAGATTGTAGGTTAGAATGACACCGGGGGTATGGATGTCTGTCTATTGTGAGTGTTGTGTGTTGTCAGGATGGGGTCTCTGCGACGAACTGATCACTCGTCCAGAGGAGTCCTACCGACTGTGATGCGTCATTGTGTGATCTAGAAACCTCATGAATGAGGAGGCCATGGCCCACTGGGGTCTGTCTCGCCAAAAACAAACAAACAGGACCAGTAATTAACAGACGGCTGATGAAGATGAGGGCTAATGTCATCCCACGATAAGTGAGACAAAAGTTTCAGAAGCCCGTCACATAAACGGCGAGGTCTAATACTCGAACGCCGTTAAGTCGGTGCTTGAGTTTATCTCAACACAGATCTGTGCGATGGAAGGACAAAACGTACAGAAGCCTTCATTGCCTATCCCCACGTTCTACATGCCGAAATGTAAGGCTTTAAACTCATATGGGGTTTTTAATTTGGCACTTCAACCATTCAGCAAAGTGCCTATGGTAATTTCAAAGTTATTTCATATTTAATACACGTACAATAGGCCAGCTGCTGTGCTAATATTTTCTACACTTTACATAATAATAAAAATGTCTTTCGTTAAACTTAACCTCCAAATTGCGTTGTCTGGCTCGTGTTTGTACGAGCGTGTGCTGATAAGTCCTTAGCCCGACCAGGAAGGAAACAAGCTACAGCGACCAAATTCGGGATTTATTCAACATGCTACCCACGAAGCTCAATACACTTCTCAGCCCGTTGCTCTAACTTTCTCAAGACACTCAAAAAAATTCAGAATGTTGTCCGTCCAACCAGGTCTCCAAGGGAGCGTAGGACGAAAAATGGCGACCTTTCAATTGTTCTTTCAGTCCATAGAACAGATGGTAGTCCGACGGGGCCAGATCCGCAGAATAGGGTGGGTGATCAAGACATTGGAAGTCCAGGTAGGCCAGTTTCTTCTGGGTTGCAAGTGCCCGGTGAGCCGTGACATTTTCATGCAAGAACAAGACCCTCTTGGTGAACTTCCCGCGGCGTTTTAACTTCAAAATGCCCTTCCATTGCACTATCAGAGATGAGCAATACTCCGCATTGATAGTTTGGTCCTTTGGAAGATAATCAATGAGGAGGATGCCGTCTTGACCCCGAAAAATCGAGACGAGAACTTTTCCAGCGGATTTTTGCACTCAGAATTTTTCGGGACTGGGTGAGCCGCTATGCCGCCACTCAATTGATTGTTGCTTTGTCTCCGGGTCATAGTGATATAACCAAGTTTCGTCCATGGTCACCAATCGCAAAAGGAAATAATTTGGATTGCGCCGAAAAAATTCCAAAATTGCTCAGACGACTACCACCGTTGAAGTTTTTGATCCGCTTTCAGGCATTTCGGGATCCACTTGGCGGAGAGCTTCCGCATGTCCAAATCTTCATGAATGATGGACCCAACTCGCTCACGTGAGATTCCCAGTTGCTCATTTATTGATTTAGTCAAAATCTGCCGGTCTTCCATGATTAGCTCGTGAATTTGATCAATAATATCCGGGATGATCGCTGTTTTGGGTCTCCAGGACGAGGTGCATCACAGGTCGAAAAATCACCATGTTTAAACCGGGCCATCCAGTTTATGACGGTGGCATAGGATGGTGCATGTTCCCCTAATGTTTCTATCAGAATGGCGTGAATTTCATTTGGCGCCTTTCCTTGCAGGAAAAAAAAATTGGTTACAGCTCGCGTCTCCATGTTGTTGAAATCGCGCTCGTCGCCTGATATGCTTCCTTTCAGCCTCTGTAACAAGAAAAGACTTGCAATTCGGCACATGAACAGACCCCTCTTTCCAACGACACTATAGATTCCGTCCTACAGCATCGGGAAGTAGGGCGGGCTAAGGACTTATCAGCACCCCTCGTAATCTTTAACTCATTCTAGTCACTAAACAATTATTTACCTATTTTTCTCTCTTCTCCGAAACGTCCATACCGACTGTTTGGAGCTTCCAGCCTCCTATTCAATTGTAGCGTGATTTATTCCGGGGGTAAAGTAGCCAGGGCCTTAAGCTAAACGTTGACCGCCATCTAATGCCGAAGTTAAGACTGAGTGGATCTATACCCTATAGGCCATCATGGCGTGTGGACACGGAAAACTTTATCTTTCATATTCAAGTTATTCTTGCACAAGGCATTTCACATGTATTCAATGGAAATATTTTATTAAAATAAAACGGGATATTAACAGATATTTGGGAGTTCTCATTGTCATTGCCGTGTATAGTATCGTGCCATAAAAATCTGTCTATTTTTAAGACCTGTCAACACAGAAATTTTGGAGAAAATTAACACCTCAGTCGCAGGGTATCAATACAAAATTGTTTCCGCCTAACCTTGATCCAAGTCTGGTGTGTTTAGTACTCTGATAATTTTAAACTTTAAGATCACTACCTAATGGACAAAAGGAAAAGAAATAAGAGACAATTCTGTGTTAGAACGCCCGACTTGAGTGGGGGACGCAATGTTTGGAATCTAGGCCGGTACCTACGATCTGTAGTTACTCCATGCATTCACAGGCAAATGTCTTACCAGAAGGAACCAAAATCGGTTGCTATAAATAGCATCTCTCAACTTAACTCTTCCCCATTGCTTACTTAGAAATGTTCACTTCCACATATTTGTACATGTATTTCATTTCTACATGTAGGATACTATCCCAATTCTGCAGACTGCCTATCCATACTCTGTGCAATTTACACTTACATGTCGACTCTTCAAACGTAGACTGGCAGGTGGCATGCCAAGCTACAGCGCCCGCTTTTATTTACAGTCTGTGATTTGAACAAAGTGCAAGGAAATAATGAAACTGCTTATTTCTCGTAGCAACACTCACTTCAAGGTCACGCAAACGTTTATTAGGTTAATCTTCAGTGTGAATTTTCCTCATAGCACTTTTTTCTTCATGCCATGACAATCCTTGTGGGCCACGCCCTCCTTATGGTCGAGGTTTCACGATTACACTCATACATACAGTCGACAGGACTTCTCTAGACGACGGATCTGCGTGACGCAGAGACCTCTACCTTACAACACCTAACACTTTTAAAAGAAAGACATCCAGGCTCACGGAGCCCATACTTTGTCAACAATCTACGTGTTAAAATGGTTTCCAGACGTGCATCATGATGTGGAGATCTCAGATGCAAGCATCAATCCGAAGAAGAATTATGCTGAGTGGAGTTTTTGTAAGTTTTTGACAGTCCCTCTAAACAAATGGCAGAATAATACCTGAAATTAGGCAACGACCACTTCCCTACATCATTCCACAATCATTATTCATTGAAATTCAACCATTCGAAGCTATACATTGTGGTCTGTTGAGAGGTTCGTTAAGCGAACAGTCAATAAAAAGCACATAAGTTAATACTTCCCTGTCACATAACGTATCATTTATTACAGTCTTTGTGCCATGGATATTGTTTCCAAGCAGGCAAAATAGACTCTCCTTCTTTCCTCCTTAATGTATTTACGAGTATAGTACACTGATTTTTAGGTCCAGAGTTCCGAAAAGTGACCATTCATCAACAGACGCTCACACCTGCTGCAAAGTTTGCTCTCTCCTAGTCCTATTTGCATAAGGCGGTACCAACTGTTAACCTATTAACATCGATACCATGTTTTCACAATGGACCTGCTATAACCGGGCACGTTACCCGCGCTGTACTCGTATTACTGCCACGCTGTATTGTGAACTGTTCGGAACAGCGATTTTCAGTTGCAGACGTTAAGTAACATGTGACCTGTGAAGGAAGTAACACCTGAGAACTGGTTTTGCTAAACTTGTTGTCATTTAATTTAATGACATTTTATTTCCTTGTTCGCAAGGACAGAAATCGTGCGTATAAAAGTGTGTTATAGAGACACTTCAGTTTTGAAACGTCTTTTATTCCTGCACTGCCATAATTTCGGATTAAATATTATTGTTATGTATTTGTTTGGTTCAGATGCAGTGAACTGTATAGCACATTAACTTCAGAAGATGACATCTGCAAAACACAGCATGTCAATGCTATACTGTGCTTCAATTGTTAAATCGTCTACAAAATTGACTCATGATAATGACACATTTAGGCCCGTCGATGGGAATATCCTCATTATTAGCGTCATAAAACTTGTTTACTTATTATTTATCGTTTAATCATAACAGCCAAGAAGACGTTCAAAAATGATAAGTTTTGTAGTTGTGTTGGTGAATTAAATTTTTTAAAATTATTCTTTAAGTAAAACATAATAAAATTCTTGGAAATAAATGTCACACATGTACATTTAACAAATTGCTTTATGTTATTTAGGGATGAAAATATCACAATAAAATTAGACGTACCCTAATATATTCTTCTTGAAAGAAAGATTAGTAGGTAAATAAGACACACAGACGTTAGTAATGTTGCTTACATTTGATATCCTCCGCAACTACTGTTCTGTAGCAGTCATTCTGATTCAGATCAAGATTGAGATTAACTGAAAGTTCCCAGTTTCAGTGCTGGGCAACGTAACATAATATTAGGGAAAGTTACACTTGACCTTTCTCTATCATATGACAGATGAATTATGTTACAGTTATGAAATAAAGTGAAATGCCAACTTTATGCAACTAGGCAATTTTATTTATGTATTCTTATCTCGACATGTTTCGGGTACATACGCCCATCATCAGGAGCATTAGATGTTGAGTTACAGCGTAGGTTGTGCGACACCATCCGCACCGTAAACACAACCATATGCTGCAACTCAACATCTAATGCTCCTGATTATGGGCTTATGTACCCGAAACATGTAGAGCTAAGAATACATCAATAAAATTGCCTAGTTGCATAAAGTTGGAATTTCACTTTATTTCATGAGGAAGATGCATGGTCAAACAACCCTCTAATTATGTTACATTTACTTAACTTGGTGGAAAAGAGTTCTCCTTTAGAAGCTGATAGATCATCAGCTAATCTAGAAACATTCTGTTTTTATTTTGGAACCCACTGCTATTTATACTATTGGTTTTTTTTTGTTATGTGAAATTTATTATTGTACCCCTTATTTAACTATCTCCACATAATACAGTTATTTTGGAATAGCTAGTAAAGTAATTCTCCGCAGTATATAAAACCCGGAAAATCACTACCACATTTATAAGAACCCCTCACTTGTCTTTACCCTGAGTCAGTTTAAGTCCACTCTTTACAATCTAATTTATTTAAAAGTAATCTTAATATTACCCTCCCATCGCTGCCTAGGTATTTCAAGTGGTCATGCAATTTATGCTTTATTCAAGAGTGCTCTCTCGTGTGTTCTCACGTGTCCCACCGTCTCACGTCGTCTTGTACTGCTGCCATGTCTCATAAGGGAAACCTCATGTACGTCCATGAACATTTTTCATCTCTTCCTCAGCGCCGTCGTGTTACTTGTTTCAAAAGTAAAATTATTAAAACCGATATACGGATTAAAAACTGTGCCAAATTCCGACGCAATTAACACTTACAGGAATACTGACACAGGAAACTTAACAGGGCACGTGTTCTGAATTTGTTAACACCGACTTCTGTTGTTAGCGGATTTTTGTTTAAAATTTCTAAGTAAACTCAGTAGCGAGAATATTGGAAGAGTTGCGGACAAGTTCGAAGTAAATCTGCCATCACTCTAGAAAGGAACTCATTTATAGAAAACAAACTGAATATCAACGCTATACTTTCTCTTTGATCGTCGATATTACTTACGTAATTCGCAAGTCGTAAACAATTTCTACCAAAGAAGACTTAACACGATATAATTTTCTTGCATAGATCCTTATTTACCTATTTCATAATAGGTGAATAAGGATATTCATCAGTGCGAATTCCGATTAAACTTTATCGCCGAAGAAGATCGGAGTTTGAGTAAGGTGATTTTGTTTGTGTTGTATGAACAATGAAGTTTAGTATGACCTTGTAAAGTAATTTAATAAAAAATTAAATTTTCGACAAATACTAATTTCGGGGTATAGAACATTTTCGGCGCATTATGCACATGTCACTGTAATGTTGACATTAATTTTGTGATGAAATTATACAATTTCCTACCACACTCGAATTAATTCGATGTTGTATTTTAATTAATGGGTCGTAGCTTCAAAGAATTAAAAAATGTGGCCCCACTGAATAGCAGGCGAAACGTGTAAGAGTCAGTGGGTAAACCTGCCACATAGAAATTAGAAATTAGCGGGAAAACTTGGCGTAACTATGCGGAAAGAGTAATAGCAAAAGGTACTATCAGTGCACTATTCGTTATGGGATCCCATATGTTTACAGAATCTGCGTAAAAACAATTATAAAAGTTATTCAAGGTTAAAATACTGCCGAACAGGCTGTACTGTTCCCGTTATGCAGTATTTTAAGCTCAAATAACGTTTATAATTTTTTTTAAGCAGATTCTGCAAACATCTGGGATCCCATGATATATAGCGCACACTGATAGTACGTTATGCTATTAAATGTTGGCCTGAAGATGGTCTAGGAAGGTATAGAAACATGTAGCCGTACTAAGATGCTGATTATTTTATATGTTGGGTTCTGACGGCATAAACAATTTGGTATTATTTTGAGAATTAAAGCCCAACCGGATGTCTTCTATTAAAATATGCTGAAAGAGTACTTATTCTGTGTAACATTTCATGCTACAACAATTCTTCTTTAAATGGAAAAGGTGGGACCGTGGGGGGGGGGGGAGGTGATTTACAGGAGCGCGTCGGAAAGATGCAACATTTTTAATGCACAATTATCCTCTTAATAAAAAATTTTTGTCAATTAATCAACAGTCTGCTCTGATTGCCAAGTGCTCCCTTTCTTCCTCGCGATAAGTCTCCTGCATTCATTCAATCATTCATCCAAAGGCTGCCGTCCAGACTGTGTGAGTCTGCCCTCAGCCGAGTCTTAGCAGGTCAAGCTTCCCCTTACGTCGGTGGGGGGAACCGGAAAGTCCCGCTACAAAGCTGCACCAACAGGTGTGATGTAGCCTCCCAGGGGCGCGTCACAAACCCTAAATAAACTAATATTGTTGCCCCAAATTGACATAATGTAATAACATTACCCAGGGAAGACAGGAATGTTTCATTGCTAATGTTCAACTGAGGAGCCCTGCCCTTACTCTACATGCGGTATGTTCAAAAGTATGTCAGCGCACACGATTCTTTACTCCTCGCTGACGAAAACATGACCATAATAGCCTGCTGTGTAGTGTCAATAGCAAGGTGGTGCCTGCCTACTGTTTACCAACCTGTTACGCGAGCTAAAATAAAGTAAAACGAAAAGCAATAATGGAGGTGAAAAGCAAACAACATTCAACACAAGTATTGCCGAACAAAGCAGCCCATAATTTAGGACTCTTCGTTGGTATTCTTGTGGCACAGCTATTTGTAAGGTTTCTTCCGGAAAACAACGCATTGTGATTTTATTACGCGGTACAGCCGGAGTGCCGAGTATGCGCGCGCTGATTGCTTCATTTGTATTTTGTAGGCAAGGAGGATAGGAATTATCAGTATCCGAATCCCATAGTTTGGTTGTTTATGACGAGACAGCCCCCAATGAGTTAGGGCCTCCTCATTCACGAGGTTTCTAGATCACACACAATGACGCACCACAGTCGGTAGGACTCCTCTGGACGAGTGATCAGCTTGTCGCACAGACCTCTACCTGACCATACACACAAAACTCACAACAGACATACGTCCATGACCCAGGTGGGATTCGAACACACAATCTCAGCAGGCGAGAGGTCGCAGACCTACGCCTTAGACCGGCGAATTCCACAGTGGAACAATAAATATTGCACGAGGCAGTAGGCCATTTTATTTCCATTGAACAGTAACTTACCCTCCTAGAAGTAAAAAATGTGTAGGACGTAAAACAGCCAAAATGTACACAAATAACCCCCCCCCCCCGAAATTTCGTGGCAAACATAAATTATTTCACAGTGCTGCGAAATAAATTCGCCACAAACTGGATGCAAGTTCTGAAGCGAATGCTAAAGATTCGGTATTGCAGAGCCATCTGTCGAGATATGTTAAAATCAAAATTGTGGAGCGTGTTCAAAGGAAGAATTTGGGGGGGTGTCACACCATGAAATCTTTAGAAAGAACAAATAATTAAAACATTAATTTTCTGTGACAGCAATACATTCCCAGTGTGACACAACATATCATTACGTAAAGTAAACCCTTGTACAGACACTGAGGCTCTGTACAGGCCGTACGGCCCATAGGGGGAGTAGAGGTATAGCTCTACTCTTTCTAGACCACGGCACTAGAAGGGGGTGAGGGGTCAGCGTCACGCACCCGGCCGCTCATTACCCCCGGGAAAGACCCGGTACCCATTGTATAGGAGGCTGGATGGGCCCCATGGCCGGTCTGGACGGGTGCGGAAAATCTCGCTCCCACCGGGATTCGATCCCCGGACGGTGCAGCCCGTAGCCAGTCGTTATACCGACTGAGCTACCCGGCCCACATATCATTACGTAACTCGTCAAAATTTCAGTAGGTCTACGTAGTGACAATAAGGTTGACCGGCATAGCATGGTTGGTATAGAGGGTCGCTGAGGGCTGGAAGGTCCGGGGATAGAATAGAGGTGGAGGCAAGGTTTTCCAGACCCTTCCAGACCGGCTCTAGGGCCCACCCAACCTCCTTCACTATTAACACCGGGACCTTTCCCGCGCGTAAAGTAGTGGGGAAGTGGCCTTAACCAACCACCCACATCTAGTGTCGAGGTTAAAGAAAGAGCACAGCTATACTTCTACTCCCCCATGGCCGTTCATGGCGTGTTCTGGGCTGACTTTTACCTTTACTTTTACTGATAGTAATTTAAGGAAAAGATATCGCACTTAACCGTTTAAACGTCAAGTTAAATTCCATCTGCCATTTGGTGACATTATTAGGAGCTCACCCTATTCTCCACGTTAGGAGGGTAAGGGTTAATTATTAGAAGCTCTAAAAAAATTGCGAAAAGCGACTGTTAGCTTCGTCGTGTCTGTCCATCCCTCTGTCTGTCCGTCTGACTATCCGTCCGCACGAAACAACTCGGCTTCTACTGAAAGGATTTTCATGAAATTTGATTTTGAGCATTTTTCGAAAATCTATCGAAAACTTTCAAGTTTATATAAAACCTGACAATACTAACGGGTAATTTACATGAAGACAAATATACATTTGACAATATCTCGCTCACTTCATAGAATGAGAAATGTTTCAGAACTAAGTTTTTAGACAAAATCAAAATACATATTTTATGTTCAATAACTCTCTCTCTCTCTCTCTCTCGAATACGTGCCGTTTATGAGGTAATGTGGAAAAATGTTATAGAGCCGCACATGCACACGCACCTGCGCATTGCATGCTGGATACCTACAGTTATAAACACACACCCAGAATATGTAAAAATTATTTGATTTTCCACAGCAACAAAGAATGCACGAAACCGCTTCAAAGTTTCGTTAAACGTACATCGCCTCTCTTATTACAAGAAAGTTTCCTGTTATGATTCTAAGAAGTAGGTTGGAAATGAGGGGCCAAGTCGTATAAAAAATTGTACCAAGACATTTTAATGTCGCCTTAACAGCCTTGACTAACGTACATATCAAGAATGTTTTATAATTTTGGAATATTATTTATTAGATCAATATTTGGAAACAATGAACAGAGGGTCTGCAACACAAAAGTTACTTTTATGTATATACTGAATGAAGTATCCTTAACCAGTATATTTGGGTCATAAATTCATATTTTGAAGACCGTATACCTAGAGTCTCAAATTGCAAAAATTTGTATGCCCTTGTCATTATTGTCATTAAATAAATTACTGTAATGAGATGTACAATGTAAGTAGAAAGATATATTAGGATATATTAGAACCGCTAATCAAATTGGATTGCCAAAATACGCGTGTAGGCTACATATAAAACAGAGCGATATTTTCGGTTTCGTCTACAAATAATCATCTCTGAACATCAGCCATTTTATGAATGGAATCACTTCCACACACGACAGTGCCCTGCGTCCTCGGTCCCAAGTACGTGACCTTCTTTCTATAGACTCGCCCATATGAAATTTTCTGTCAAAGCCTTTCCTGTATTGATGTGGCTCTTTTCTCTTTGTCATACTTGTCGGAGCAGAAACTGAAGAATGCAAATGACCCGAGCTGCGTTCTCCTCTGCAAAAAATAAACACGTAGAATGGCGGCAAGAACAAGTTCTGGACAAGCAGTAAGGTGAAGTTATTTGTCATTTGGCGCCAAACTGGTTAAAAGCACACTCAGTAGTCTTCGTTTAAGAGACACTAGATTTCAAAAAATTATTACTTTCATTTCCAATCGACCTATAACATGCGTTAAATATTTTGTGAGCTTTTGGAGACACCGAACTTGTTTCTGCATCTACCGTGAGACGAGCATAAGGTGGCATCACAGGTTGCACTTTAATTTTGAAAATGTCCCGAATACCTTTCTCATAAAAAGAATTTAATTTTATGCTAGAAAAACAGCAGTGAAATTTGACTGATGGAATGTAATATTCTTATTTTATTCGGAGTGGTTCAAACACTGCAGTACATAATAGGCTGGATTGTCAGGGTTCTATCTTTGGCAAGCGCGCAATTTGTTTTCTCCACAGCTTCCAGAACCATTCTAGGTCCAGCTTCCTGTACATCTGTCGAAGAGAGTTTCTTTCATGGCAGTAAAGAAGAAAAATCGTAGAAGTAACCAGTCGTCTCCGTTTGTACCAATATTAAATGTGCTTGGACCAATACTTCATCTCAACTTGTCTTTAAACGTTTGCTTTCCTCCCAACAAAACGACTAGCTGCAACGAAGTTTCAAAACGATCTTTGCATCGACTATGAGGTCTTAAAGTATTTGGAATTTGGGATTATGCATTATATATTTACTGCTCTTTTGTATCCGTAAAAATTTAAATTTGGCTCTGAATTTGACTAGGTCATCCCGATGTGTTAAGCGTTTAAATATGTAAAAGATAAAAACAGTATACGTCAAACACATCATTCATTGTATGTGGGCTACACGTTCGCTACATGTTTCGACCCTTTATAGGGTCATCATCAAGCCTTCTTTTGGAATCAAGGCAGTGAATGCTGCGTGCATGTTGGGATCCCAACTATGCTTACAAATGGCAGAAAAGTAACATATCTAACAACTGAATTACATAAAATAGAAATAAAATCGAAATGACTGTTCTACACAATGATAGCGTAAGACAACACCCCCATATCCGTAACATTCAATAGTTCCACAAGCTACGACCCGCTTCTCCGAGACTGCCAGACGCTTCTTAAAACACCATAACGTTCACGCTAACAATGGAGAACTTCGATTTTTTCAGAACCTCACACAGACCCAAAAAGAAATGTTTTTACCACAACTGTGACTTTATATATACGGATATAAGTGAAGATTTTCTACAACGTTCAGTGTATATTTTACCTCTTAAATTTTAAACAGTCATTTATATTTTATGTAATTCAATTGTTAGATATGTTACTTTTCTGCTATTTGTAAGCATAGTTGGGATCCCAACATGTACGCAACATTCACTGACTTGATTCCGAAAGAAGGCCTGATGATGACCTTACAAAGGGTCGAAACATGTAGCCCATACAATAAATGATGTGTTTGCCGTATACTGTTTTTATCTTTTAAATATTTGGCTCTGAAGCCTGATGTTTCATTTTCAGTAGAAGGTGGAAAGCAGGGGCTTTGAAAGCCACTATTTTCTAGTTAATAGTTAATAGAGAACATAACGTCGAAGAAGTCTGCTCAGAAGGTGCAGATTCTGACATGTACCCATCAGGTGTCTTTTCGAACGTTCGTCGGGAGGCCGACTTTCCTGAATCACACATTCTGTGCTTCTTCTCAGTTCCTCTACGCTGATTCCGGGACAGTACTTTTAATGTAGCTACGACTTCTTCCACTCATTCCTCTTAATTTAGCCGATTTCACACTTCATCTTGTGTCACTTGATGCTAAAAATGGACAGAGGTGACAGACTGTCATTAAATTATCTACGATCCATTGAGCCGTTCTACATATGCAATGTTAATAACAAGATAATGCATTACCTTCTTATTTTTCGTTTTATAACTTATTAATTACGGGATGGTGTACAAGCTCGTATAAGCGAAAAATGTTATTAGAAACAACTGTAGAGAAGTTAAACTATAGCTGGTCCGTATACTCTACAACGTTGGATTTCCACCTTCAGTAGCCATGTGAGTCACCTAGCCACAAAATTCAATGCCTGTATTTAAAGTTCCAGCAAGAAGGAATTTTCAACATTTTACATCTGGCACAAAAAAATTACCACAACATATGGGACTGTTATCCTCCTCAATTAGCGGGTTCTTACGTCATCTACAGACAGACGGGTCTTGTACCGTTAGCCTCAACACCAAAGTCGATTCTTTCTGATCGAAACTAGGCCGTCAGGAGGCTAGTGGTAATGATAATGCGTTCCAGCGCTACAGTAAATACAGCCCAGGAACAGTACAAATATTGTTTGAGCACTCGTCCTTTGTGCACATAAAACTCTCCCTCCACACTCTTCCGGTTCCGGGATAAGGCGATACGTACGGAAAATAGAAACAATATCGATACGCTGTGTTCTTACCAAAGTACTTTTCCCTTTACCTGTCAAGAATACGTTCTTACGTGTTAAGTACTAGAAGTACTGAACAATTTACAACATACCTGCAGTAGAGTGTTCAAAGAAATGTACGCGGTACAGCAAGAATAATGTTTCAGTTAAAGTAATAAAAAGTGTTTTTCACTAGTCGTTATAAGGAACAGTGGGATGGATCCTAATTGAAGAACACATCAGCTGCACTGAGACAGCTGATGTGAAATCCTTAAGGACGGTTTACATGTGACCAAAAAATATATCAGCTCATACAGAGCGGAAATGTAAAAAGACTAACAATAATCACTGCCCTAGGCAAAAGTGTTGGGTTTCAAGCAAATGCCTTCTAACACTCGGAAAAATAGATAAAAGCAGCCTTGCGAATATACTTTTCCATTACATAGCATATGGAAAGAGGAGAAGAGGTAGACGATACAAAAGATGGAAGGTCAAATCGGTATTGACCCTTTAAGCTTTAGCGGTACAGTTAGATTCGTCTGTCTTCATGAGGGTTATTTTGGAAATGTCAAGTCAACTATATTTCATGGAACATTCAAAAAACCAAAACGCGAGGGAATAGAAATTGCCAGGGACAGAAAAAAGACACACATATATTACTACGCTTTCGAGGAAAACTATAGTCTCTAAACCAGGAACCAGGTGGACTCAGGGTTTGGATAGAAAGAAGGAGTCGGCATTCTAGGTTTAAAGTCTGTTGGAGAAAAGTCCCAGAAAAATAATTAACATGTTAGCAATTTAACTGATTAACTGCATTTGCAAAGTTCGTCCCCGAAATTTCATACCTTATTCACAAAGGACCGCCACTTGTTCCCAATCCATGCCAGATGAATCCAATCCACTCTCTATTTCTTCGAAGTCCATTGTAATATTATCTTCCTGTCTACGCCTCTGTACTCCTAATGGTCTCCCTTCTTTCAAGTTTCCCCACCAAAAACCTGTATACAGTTCTGCGTCGCCCCATATCTGGTTATTATGTCAACATATGACTGAAGTTTGACATTATTCTTCATCAGTTTAATCCTCTTCACAAATTCATAACTCGTAGCTCGAAGATCCTTCTTAAATAAACTGGACATATATGCGCATGTCCCCCAGTTGATTGTTTCCGTTGAGGTTTCTAGACCAAAACGTTGTATGCTTTGCGAAAACCCATAACAAATAAGACTGTTAGTTACTCAATTATTATACCAACTAATGCACTTATATAAAATGTACACATTAAAACACTAAAACTGCTCGGACATGTTTCGGTCCTAAGACCATCATCAGGGAGCTATATTTTCCTTGCCAAAGCCACATTAAAAATAGTCACACATTAACTTCGTTGTACTAATAGGGTGTTGTGGCAGCATGCTGCCTTGCGTGTGTGTGGTTCACTGTGCAAAGGTCACAGTATGCCGCCATAACACTGAAAACGTCTGTACTGACCCGCACAGTTGAACAAGATTTGTTATGTTAGCCAAATACTGGTCGTGGCTCCCTGATGATGATTTCTACGTGAACCGAAACATGTTGGAGCAGTTTTTATAAGTTTAATTGTTTTTAACAGGTCAACGTTTATATGTATTTGAGTGTATTAGTTTACAATAAAGCATTTAAGACTAGTAACGTTATCACGTCACCAGGTCGCACCTCAGCCATGCTGGAATCAAAATTTACGGCATGATGCTTCTATTTACTTCCAGCAAAACCGTTCGATTGATTTTATATTGTCAGTTCCGTGCATTATCTTTCAGTTTCCACAATTTCAACCAACAAATGCACAAAATTGTCACATAATTCACCGTAATATTTTTAATAACATTAAACTCCTACACCAACAATTAATGTCATCCCTGACGCTGGACCAGTAGGGCCGAAACATGAAGGAGTTTAAAGTTTTTAAATATATTATTGTGAATTAAATGACAATTGAGTACAAGTGTTGCTTGAAATTGTGGAAAATGTTTAGTTAATGTCTACAGACTGATTTATTTATTTATTTCACTTCTGGGACAACCGGACTGACGGACCGACATAAACCCACACACACACACACACACACACACACACACACACACACACACACGTGGACTTTGACTACAGATCGTGAAGCTTTACATTCTTTGCATTTTTGTATAACAATTATATATCAAATATACCGAATAAATGCACATAGATTTGAATATGTATATATATATATACATATTCAAATCTATATGCATTTATTCGGTATATTAACCTTTTGACACCTAATGTCAGCTATAGTGGTCGTACCGCACCGCTAACCTCTAAAGTTGCATTCTATGTATTTATTCAACAAACAGAGATACTGAATATTTTAAACATGGTATACACTCTCCATTTTTTTCTCTTCAAAATGCAGTTTCTTTCATAATTCTAACGTATTTGGTTCCTGTATTATTCACATTTTATATACAGGGTGTGCTAAAATTTAAAAAAATAATTCCGGCGCCAAAAGGTTAAAGATATATATATTATTTACAAAACTTCTCCTACATATTTCGGTGCGTACTGCACAATTAATGCTCAACACTATCTGCTTATTGTAATGTTGTTACATTGGTTACAAATTTTGGCTTTAAACTATATATTAAGAGGTTTCTCTAAACTGATTTCCCAAATACACATAATCCAGTAGCCTCCTGTATAATGGGTACCGGATCTTTCCCGGCGGTAAAGTGCGTCCGGGGCGTGCTGCTGACCACTCAACCCCTTCTAGTGCCGCAGTCATGGAAGAGTAGAACAATACCTCTACCCACCCTCTGGGCCACACTGGGCCTGTAACGGGATCACTTTACCTTTATATTACCTTTTTACATAACCCAGTATCCTCCGGACCTACCCAATACATTTTTTGAATGGAAACATCACGATGTGGTTATAAACGTAATGTAATATTAAATAGTGTACGTCAGCACAACCACTTTATTACTCACGGTAATTATGAGGCTACATGTTTCGACTACAGATTAGTCATCTTCAGTTTGATTTTGTCAATTGAGTCACAAGATGCTATGCACACTTTGGGATCCCATCGTGTTTACATCCATGGAGTATATCAAACGATTTAATTTGATGTATTCCATGGATGTAAACACGATGGGATCCTAAATTGTGCATAGCATCTTGTGACTCAATTGACAAAATCAAACTGAGATGACTAATCTGTAGTCGAAACATGTAGCCTTATAATTACCTTGAGTAATAAAGTGGTTGTGCTGACGTACACTATTTAATATTACAGTACCCAATACAGATTTATCCCTTTGTTATAACAGGAGTGATTTATAATAGTGTTCTTGTACCTGGAATAGACCATGTTTAAAGAAAACTCTGTTTGAACTTGATGACATACAAAAGGAACAATGGATGGTTTAGCCTTCAAGGTGAGTCATCCTCGTTGTGTAAGTTAATCAAAGGTAAACAATTATGCAAGGGTATTACCGTCTTAACACAACTATATTGTCGGATACACATAAATATCTCAACCATAATGGCCGAAACATACAGTTGAGATATTTATATGTGAATCTTATGTTTATTGGACCGTGCATCATCTTGATAGTTGAATAAAGAGAGAGCAACTTGATGTCACTTGTTTTATTATTTCATTATTTACTGCTCAAAATGTTTCGGATGTTAATACATCCATCCTCAGGAGCTGTGGGTGGTATCCCGATACCACACCACCCGAGCCAAACCACAACGTAACACTAACACACATCGAACCAGAACAATACAACCCATGAAATAACTCATCAAACAAGTCGCAAGCTCCTGAGGATGGATGTATTAACATCCGAAACATGTTGAACAGTAAATAATGAAATAATAAAGCAAGTGGCATCAAGTTGGTCTCTCTTTATTCGATATTTATTTGTATCTGACAATATAGTTTTGTTAAGACGGTAATACCCTTGCGTAATTGTTTACCTTTGATGGGTGGTTTAGATTTGTTTCCACGCGTGATTCCATTTTCAACTGATTTGGAAGTAACCAGGAATATGAATGTGTATTTACCTTCATGCTTCAAATAATTGCCCCTCTCGTACGTAAGCTGGCGTCATTTCAAATCACTTGAGCAAACAAGTGTCACGCTGAATGGAATAAGAGCCATGGTAATCCTCCTTACTGTCAGTTTGAGACGTTAAGTTGATTTCCGACATCAAAAAGAGAGGTAGGCGATGTTGCCTGATGTGTGAGTCCGCCGGCAACATGTTGTGAATTAAGTCAGTGGTTGTCATGGAACTCGCTTATAAAACTGCGTTATTACAGGTCACACGAACATCTTAGTTCCTAGGCGCGCTCGCAGATTTGCAAAGAGCTACTATTAGCTTCGCCATGGCTGCCTGTGCGTCCGTCCGTCCGTATAGAACAACCAGGCTCCCACTGAACGGATTTTCATGAAATTTTATATTTGGTTATTTTTCGGAAATCAGTCGAGAAAATTTAATTTTCTTTAAAATCTAAAAGAATAACGGGCACTTTACATGCAGAACAATACACATTTTTAATCATATATCGCTCAGTTCTTAGAACGAGAAATGTTTGAGACAGAAGTTTTAGAGAAAATAAAAAAATATATTTTATTTTCAATGATCTTCTTTTTTTTTTTTTTTTAAATCGTGCCTTTTATAAGAAAATGTCGAAAAATGCGGTAGAGCCAAGCAGGCTACAAATAACAATATGGCGCATGCGCGTTGCACACGGGATACCTAACGCTAAATAAATAACACACACTCAGAATATGTAATACTTATTGCTTTTTCTCTGCAACGATGGTTACACGAACGCTTCTCAGTGTTACTCTTCACATACATGGCCTGCCTTGTTAAATCTGTTTTGCCGTATCTCTAACAAAGGTGGCCGTACTGACTTTCAAAATGAGGACAAAAACGACATGTAAATTATGAGCTTAAAATTCGTAGTACAAGTCATATCTTTAAAGTATGCTTCTTCACGTTCCAATATCATTGTTTTGCGAAATCATTACAATGTTCGGTCCAATTTAAATAGGCCCTTACTAACTGAGATGGTGAGATAGAATGCTGTCACTGATTTTAGAATTTCGTAGCCATTCTATATTTACATTTATTCCGTTCTGGAGTACTCGAATCGGGCAAAAACGGCTTGTTTTGCCAACGATTCGGAAGACACGTTTCTTCCTCCCATCAGCATAGACCCTCAACCGCACAAGGGTCCTAACTCGTACTCCACGCCTGTAGTCTCCAGTAAGTAAAAATCAGTGGCCCTGTCAAGGGCCGTTTTTCTATGCACCGGCCTAATTGGCCCTGACATATTATCAGCTCAGTTCCCTCTCCCGTTGGTCTCAGAGGTCTACTTCTCTATTCTGAAGATGACGGCATTTTGTCTCTCTGAAACGCTGGTAGCACAACCACACGCACGCTCTGTCAGCATCCATAAAATAGGATCAATATCTAAATACGAGATTGCGTCAAAATTTTTTAACATTCTTTTGTGCGAATTGAAAAGCGTCATTATGCAACGTGAGCGCTGGAGTTTGTGTTTTCAACAGAACTTGAAATCAGCCTTTATTATGTATTTCTTTATTGTGAACGACACCTTGTATTTTGTCAGACGAGTAGCAGCTGTTCGGGAGAACATACGGCCTTCATGCCCGGGAAAAATTTCTGCCCTGAGATTGGATTCGGAAAAGCTGGTAACCGTCTATCACTCTACCTCGTGGCATAGTCCAGAAAAAACGGTGGCCAGAGAATTTCAGATCGTGTACTTGTATCTGAAATACAACTTTCCTGCAGTTAGGTACAAGACCTTCTGACATTGACGGTTTGAAATGCAACCAATAAGTAACAACGCTTAGCCAATCACGCGCCTTACAAAAGAACTGGGTCAGAGCTCGCAGGCTGTCACTATCCACACGCCAAAGAACTTACCACACTTCGCAGTACGTCAATAATCCGCCAGAGCGCACCAGTCATCACCTACAGTCTCGCAAGTCGCAGGAAATTTCCTTCAAGTATTGACATTTATACACATTTTAACATGAAATGAGTATTTTAGAACTATATAATACACAATGCAATTAAACGTACTGTCTGCTTACGTGCATCGAAAAGAGCAAGTTCTCTAATTTACTTTCTGTCATACAATAAGAAACTTCAGGCCCACTTTTCACACATAAGGTAAACAATAATGTATAATCTCCAGTTGTGCCCTTTAAACAAATGTCATATTTTGATACACACTTTAAGTTATATGCCTCATATAAATGTATATGTCGCTCACCCAGATGCAAAGTATAATAATTTTCATCGAATGTGACCCATTCTCCGTGTTACTTAATGTACATGAAAAACAAAGTCCCTGAAAAATGTAAACATAAGTTGTTATTTTATTTTCCCTAATTCATGAAACCCGACGTATATTTAGTGTTAGAAGTGTGACTATTTACTTTGTTGTCACAGGCGACTAGGAGGAACCTGCGAGAATCTTTCTTGCCCTAACAAGAGAGGCAATGTGCGTATAATGTGCTATTAAGGTTCCTTCGTGCAAAATCAGTAAGTGTTACACAGTCTGGGTGTGTATTTGTAGAATTAAGTTATCCAGCATGCAATGCGCATGCGCCGTATTTTATTATGTGTGGCCTGTCTAGCTGTACTATATTTTTCCATGTTATCGCATAAACGGCAGGATTTTCGAAAAAAAAAAGGTTGCCGAACATAAAACGAATGTTTTGGTTTTCTGTACAGATTTCATCTGAAACATTTCTAATTCTAAGAAGAACTGAGCGAGATATGATCAGAAATTGATATTGTTCTTCATGTAAAGCACCCGTTATTCTTATCAGATTTTAAGTAAGACTGAATTTTTTCGACAGGTTTTCGAATAATATTCTCATATCAAATTTCATGAAAATCCGTTCAGTGAGAGCTGAGTTGTTCCATACGGACAGACAGACAGACGGACAGACGGAAAGGCGGACGGACAGGCAGACAGACAGACAGACAGACATGACGAAGTGAATTGTCATTTTTCGCAATTTTGCGAAGTCGCCTAAAATTGACCAGAACAGGGTCCTCGAAAAGTCGGTAAACCTTTACCAGACTGCACTGCTTTGCAACTCACGATATCATTCGTAGTTCCTAACATGAAAGCATAAGATCTTATATATTTACAATATTTTACTGTCTCCAACAAGGCTACCTTCGAATTATCACAAATTAAGTCTAGCAACTGCCCAACAGTAAAAGGGATAATTGGTTTATGTAGTATTGATATTAATCATATACACAAGGTATAAATAAACGGTTTTTACATGTTCCATCCTTCGTTCATTAATCAGATTCAGAAATATATAAATAACCAACAAGTGTACTTCAATGTTTACGATGTATTTTATTCACAAGTTTCTCACCAACATGTTTTGGCAGGTATTCCGGCCATCGTCAGGGTGATATTATTACAAGAATACAAACGTACTACTGCGGCTATCTGTGCCAGCGTCACTGCAGAATAATTAAAATTGTATAATTTTGGTTACATTTATTTAAGCAATGTAAGCACAGGCTAAGAATGGATAATTATTAAAATCGTGGGAGTTAACAATATTTGGTATTAGCGGAGCGATGACTAAGGCAGTAGCCTGGTGAGATCTCATTCAGAGTATAGGTGATATGTGTCGTCGGTGTGGTGTACTAGTCGGAACTTTTTGACTACGTACTTTTGTGTCGATTCCACTGTCTGCGCGGTCTAAGGCGTGGGTCTGCCAACGCTTGCTTGCTGGGATTGCGGGTTCGAATTCCGCCAGGGACATAGAAGTTTGTCTCTTGTGGTTGTTCTGTGTCGTTAGGTAGAGTTCTCTGCGAAGGTCTGATCAACCATCCAGAGGAGTCCTACCGAGTGCGGTTTGTCAGAGTGTGATAGTGCAGCCATGATACTTAGGAGGCCTTGGCCCGCTAGAGACTGTTGAGCCATAAAAAAGTATGAAAATTAATCTCATGTTAGGGGAATGATAGATACTGAGGGTACCTGGAAACAGGAGGCTGAGGAAAATGTTTCTACCTAATACAGAAGAAGTAACATGAGAATGTGTATACTCGATAAGGAAGAGGTTAATAAATTTTCTCTGCTTCTCCAAAGAGTAAAGTTCGGGTAAAGGGTATGGGAGTTACGTTAGAAGCAAGGAGATGTGCAAAGGTATAAACAGTTAAGTCGTAACCCTTAAGTGTGGTCGATGGGAAAAATTACATCGAAAGCAGCACTAGTCCCGTCAAATGACGGGCCTAGCACAATATTCACGCCCAAATCCTGATTTGATTGCGATTTCACTCACAAAACTAACATTAATGCCACGTAGAACACTGAGGGAACACTAAGCTGTATGGTAACAAAGGCGAAAGTGTAACCATGGGAACACGACAACCACAGCAGCCAGGTAGCTATGGAAACTCAGTTGTGACTCAATCACTCACTCAAACCGACGGCATTACGCATGGTAGATGTAAAGGAATGTAGTGGGTAGCTATGGAAACTCAGTTGTGACTCAATCACTCACTC
>Ga0131853_10005404_pt1 | contig 23016 bp, 13 predicted proteins | sample TergutLab28metaG_FD_92764 | JGI IMG/M metagenome (GOLD analysis project Ga0131853, IMG submission 92764) | Labiotermes labralis P1 segment gut microbial communities from Petit-Saut dam, French Guiana - Lab288 P1 (version 2) (version 2) | ecosystem: Host-associated > Arthropoda: Insects >...
AGCCGAAACCACCACCCCAGCCGTACTACCAGTCACCACCGGAACACCAACCACCAAACTAGCAACCGGAATACCAACCTGACCGGTTGCGTCCGGAACCGCAGGCACCGTGATTGTCGGCAGCGGAGGCAAGGACGGGGCAATTGTCCAGGTGAACGTCACCGAATCGGACACCGTTGGCGAAACACCATCGAGGGTGAACGTGACCGTCGCCAAGAAAGTGTCGGCCACAGTCGGGGTACCCGCGAACCCGCCCGTTGCCGGGTCAAAGTCAATACCCGCAGGCAGACCACTAACCGAAACCACCACATCAGCCGCACTACCAGTCACCGTCGGCGCACCAAGCGACCAACCAATAATCGGAACACCGACCTGACCAGAGGCGTCAGCAACCACCGGAGCCGTGATTGTCGGGGGCGGTGTAGCAACGGTCACCGGATCGGAGTAGGCGGTTCCATTATTGAAGCCGGTGCGAGTAGCGGTGGCGCGAACTCGGATTTCTAAATCAGCGTGCGCGTCGGTTAAGTCCAGCGTCGGGCCGGTGCCGAGTACGGTGTTACCGGCAACCCACTCGATGAGGTAGGACTCTGGGGCTGGCACAAAGCCATAAACGATGGCCGTGAGCGTTTCGCCCACAACCGGTTCGCCAGAGATCGCTGCCGAACCACCGATAAAGTCGCTTGGAAGAATCGGGGCTGGCTCAACTAGGTGGAAGGTGAAGTTATCTACCGACCCGAAGAATCCACCCGGCCCCCGGACCCGCATTCCAACGGTAACTTCATCGCCTGCCTGCAATTCGACCGTCATGGTCTTCTGGCGCCAGTTTGGGTCGCCAACATTGTGCGCTTCACCGGCGACGCCGCGGGCAGTGGTTGTGCCGTGGTGCAGGCCGTTGACGGCCATGAACGAGTACAGGAGATTGCCAGATATTGTGTTTCCTTGGAACCAAGAGGAAAACTCATAGGTGCCAGCCACTGGTACCGTCACCGTTTGCCGGAGGTTGAAGTCAGTCCATTGAGTACCCGTCCACCACCGGAATGACCGCACGCCATGCTGCGGCATTTCATTGAGTCGGCCGCGCCCAGCCCCGGTTCCAGAATCCACATGGGTGGCGAAACCGGAGGTTGGTTGGCTTACCTGGATGGCCCACATGCCCATCGCGGGGTACTCGAATGACGGGTTTAGCAGCAGGTTGCGTCCGATGTAGTAGTTCGGGTCTTCATGTGGCACGCGAGTGAACACGAAGCGCTCGACAATGTGGTCGCCGTTAAGGCCGGTCCCCGATAGGTACAGGTAGGCCGACGCGCCAACGGCGATGCCCGCGCCCACGGTGATCGTCTGTCCGTTGGTGAACGCGTGGGCGAATGGCATTCCTTGAACCTGGTACGACTGCCTCGCCATGTTCTCCCCAAACAGAGTGACATCGATGCCGACGGAGCTGGTGAAGGTGCGCGCATCCGGCGTTACCCACACACGCGGCTCTTCGAACTCTGGGAAGATCGGCGTGACCACGCCGTTTTCGTCGATGCGGACGCTGCCATGAGCTTGGAAGCCGCCTTGGTTGCGCGGCGGAAGTTGCGGGCCGCCGTCGCCACCAGGGCCACGGAAGATGATCTCTATGGGCACTGTGGTGCCGGGCAGAATGTAGTGGTACCAAACCGGCAGGCCGTCGTATCCGACGCCCTGGTTCATAGCTGGCGCGTAATCCCAACCCTCACCACCAATCAGGTTGGTGCCCGCAGGGGTATCGGCGTTCCACGCCCAGATACGCACCGGGTTCCAGGTGGGATGGGTGAACTCGATCCGGATTGCGACGTTCGGGTCTACCCGCGTGAACTCGTAGACGCGCGTATCGGTGCGCGTGCCATCGCCGCCGGAAACGGTCAGGGTGCATTGCTCGCCGGGGCGGGCGTCCTGGCAGATGGTAATGGTTTCGCCGTGAGTAAATGTTCTCCCCGACAGCGGGGTTGCGCCGCTAACCGCGAAGGTCTGCGCGGTGGTCCGCAAAGCGGACAGGGTGATCTCAATGCCTGCGTCGGTATAGAAGTTGCTGGAACCTGGCGTGGCGTACACCGTCGGGCGTAGTTGCGGGGCGATCTCGCTTACGGTGCCGTTGTGGTGGATGCGTACGCTGTGGTTCACTCGGATGCCGTCTTCGCCGTATCCGGGGAACTGTCGGGTGCCGTCATGAAATATGACATGCAGCGGCGGCTGATGGTTCGGTTCGAAGTTCCAGACGTACACCCAGGTGCCGCCCACGTTCTCCCGCGCCATCATCGGAGCATTGGTCCAGCTGGGGAAGAAGTTGTTTCCCTCCTCGTCGTAGGCCCAAATCCGCGCTGACTCCCAGTTGGCCGGGGCCACGAACTCGACGCGAATCTGCATGTTCGGGTCTACCTTGGTGAAGGTGAACGTTTCGGTGGCCGTGCCGCTGGCCGAGGCGCCGTGCAGTGTGAGTACAAACACGTCATCGATGTTGGCGCCGACGCCGATCGTGATGCGTTCGTTGTTTGCGAACGCCTGATTGGTGATGACAGGGGTGCCGTTGCGGGTGATCGAGAAGGTGCGCGAGGTGGTGTTTGCCGCCGTCAGTGTGACCTGAATGCCTGCCGGGTCACGGAAGGTAGAGGTGCCTGGCGTGGCAGCCACGCGCGGCGCGGCCACAACTACGTCGGCGACGTTATAGATGACGGCCACCGACTGCGGACCCATTGAGTGACCGCTGACGCGCCCATTGCGCACCGTGAAGTATTGCCCGGAAACCACCTGGTTGCGGTAAACCCCATCGGGCAGATTCACCGGGAAATCAACGGGAACCCAGCCAGAACTGTTGTTTACGATGGTGACGCCGAGTGCGCCGCCACGGGTGTTCGGGTTCGGTCCGCGCTCAATCATCGCGATATTCGCATGTGGCGTGGTGGTGCGCTCGCGCATCCCGTGGAAGTGGTTTGCGAACCAGTTCACGGAGGTGATTGTGGCGTCCTGGAACATATTGCGGTGGCCGTGCACATTACGCCACGAACCGTTGCCGTTGTATGCAAACATAGCGCCATTGTTCTGAAATCCGTTACCTGCGGGGCGAACCAGGAATAGCGGCGTGGAATCGGCGCGAGCCGCGATGATCGACCAGCCGACGCGCATCTGGGCGTCGGTGATCCCGCGCGAGACACCGGCGTTTCCGTAGTGGTCATGGCTCTCTACCCACGGCACCAAACGACGAGCGTAACTGGCGTTATTCAGGCCATCACCCCATTGGTTGTTCCAGTTGCCGAGAGTGCCGCGAATCACATTGTTCCGCAGGTGGTAGCCATAACCACAGGCGGTAAGCGCCATGTTGGGCAGCGCGTTGAGGTAACGTCGATGGAAGTTGTGCAGCAACTCACCATATTGGAATGCCTCAACACCATGCGTTTGCTGCACGCGACCCTCTACGAAGTCCAGCATGTTTGGGAAGAAGTTGGAGCACATGTACGCGCCATCGTGCGGGCAGGGCAGCTCGATGTGCGCCACCGCGTCGTAGCGGAAACCGGAGGCGCCAGCGTCGATCTTGCGGCCCAGGAACTCGTTGTAGAGATTCTGCACGCGGGAGTCGGCCGTGTTTAGATCGACTAGGCCCACTAGGCGGCGACGGGTGGTGTTGTAGCGGTTGGTCCACTGGTTGATGTTGTTGTCATACCACGAGCCGGGCTGGTGCCACTGCGATGCCGCCGGGTGGCCGCCTGGCCAGGTGATCCACTGGGTCCGCAGCGCCGGGTCAATACTGTGCCAGTCGGTAGTCAGGTGGTTTGGCACGGCATCGACGATCACGAAGATGCCGTGGCTGGCCGCCTCGGTGGTAAGCGAGCGGAACTCGGTTTCGGTGCCGAGCATGTTGCCGATACTCCAGGCGGTGGGCTGATACAGCATCCACCAGGTCTCCGGGTAGCGGCTCAGGTGATGCCCGGAGGGGAACCGGGTGATCGATGCACCGATGGGTGAGGTCTGGATGACGCCGAACCCAGCCGCCGCGATATCGGGCAGTCGCCGCTCAATCTCACGGAAGGGCATATTCCAGGCGTGGAAGATGTTGCCGCCATGCATCTGGTCTGGCAGGCCGTGGCGGGCGAAGTCGAAGTTAAGCGTTACTGGGCCGGAGGCCGGTACCGGGTTAACCGCTGCTGCCGCTGCCGTTACTCCTGGTAGCAGCTCGTGGGACGCTGGCTCAATATGCAGGTCGAGGTCCGTTAGTTCGTCGGGCTGTGAGGGTGTAGCCGAAGCGGGCACTCCGGCGGGGACTATCAGAAGAGTGGCTAGCGCGACGATTGCGCTGCCCCGGAGGGCCGTCGTGAGGCGATTCATGGCTTCCTTGTCATTCGCACGTGGTGGACCAGGCAACGGTCAATTTCGCCCGGCAGAGTCTTCAACTTGCGGTTACTCAGTCTGGAGTGAAGCAATTTGTGAACAGCTTCACCACTGGCGGGCGCAAATCGAACAGCATTTTGGCATCACATCGCCCGAAAACGTTTTACGCAACCAGTAGAACCCAGACAAATCACCCAATCCATCAATGGCTGGGTCTCCTCCGCTCGATAGTTAAAGCCCCCTCGGTGGGTGAGCCTGTCGAAACCACCCCAACAATGCGCTACTGCAAGATGCCGAAAGCCCCGACAGCCGATGTGGCTGCCAGGGCTTTCGGGTCTTCCCGCAGCATGACGCAGCGGGGTTGGTGTTACGGGCGGTTGAGGTGGGTGTCGTCTAGGTGGCCGCCATCATTGTTGAATGCCCGATACATGAACGCGGCCATGGCCTGACGCTCTACATATTGCACCGGGCGGAACAGACCGTCGTCGAACCCGGTAGTAATGCCGGTGGTCGCCATCCACTCAATCTCGTGGAAGAACGGCGAGTTCGTCGGCACATCCGGGAACGTCGGGGTCGATGGCGGTGTGAAGTCTGGCTCACCGGCCGCGCGGTAGATGAACGCAGCCATAGCTTGACGCTCAACACCATTCTCTGGGCGGAACGTGCCATCCTGCCAACCAGTAGTGATGCCGGTGTCAGCCATCCACTCCACGTGGTGGTGGAAGTCGTTGCCATGAACGATGTCCGGGAACGTCGGCACACCAGGCGCAGAGAACACTCCAGGGGCGGCCAAACCGCGGTACATGAACGCGGCCATGGCCTGGCGCTCAATGTTCAACAACGGGCGGAACGTGCCATCAGGCCAACCAGTGGTGATACCGGTTTGGGCTAACCACTCGATATAGCAGTAGAACCGCGAGCCGTATTCCACATCGCTGAATGATGCCTCGGACGGGCACACCCAGTCGCGGTGTGGCGGAATCGGGCGCAAGGCGACGTTGCCGTCGTCATCCTGGACGAACTCATAGCCAGGCGGCGGGGTTACTGTAACCACAGTGTCGCCGTCAACAACCACGCAGTTGTAGTCCCACTCGCTCGGAATGGTGACGTTCACATCACTGCAACCGCGACCCGGAATCGTAATGACCAGGTTGCCGTCATCATCAACATCAACGTCGTAGTCGTCGTCGGGTTCGATCTCAATCGTGACATCGCCGTCCTCGTCCACATCCACGTTTACATCGGTGTCACCACCGTTCACAGGCGGGGTTGGGGATGGCGTGCCCGGCTGACCCGTTGGCAAGGAGTTAGGATCGACCTGGATCGTCCAGGTGAACGTCGCGGTGTCGGACACCGTTGGCGAAACCCGGAAGGTAACCGTCACGGTGTTGGGACCAACTACAGTCGGCGTGCCCGTGAATTGACCCGTAGTGGAGTTCAGGGAAATCCCAGCAGGCAGGCCGGTGGCCGAGAACGTCAAAGCGCCTGCGGGACGCACGTAGGTTGGCGCTGGTAGCGCCCAGGGGGCGATCATCGTGCCAGCCGGGTCGGTACGGTTGCCAATCGTCGCTGGCGCCGTAATGGCATGCGTCGGGCGCAGGCGGAGGTTGCCATCACTATCTTCATAGAACTCGCGACTAGGCGGCGGGGTCACCGTAACGACGCAATAGTTGCCGTCTTGATCACGACCGGGAGCAGGCCAGGTGCCTGGAATTGTGACAGTCACGTCAGGGTCGCATTGACGATCCGGGATCGTGATAACCAGGTTACCCTCGTCATCGACCTCATACTCATAGCCGTTGTCAGGAAGAACCTCAACCTGAACACTACTATCGTCCTCAACGGTTACATGGACTGTGCTTTTGCCGAAGTCCGGGAAGATCGGCGTGCGATTCGTCACACCCGGAGGAAGACCAGCACCAGCCTCAACAAGAACGCTGCCGTGGAGTACGATGCCGCCAGCCAATGGCACGCGGTTGTCGTTGTGTGACGCACCGCATTGGTAGAAGATGGCGTCAATGGGCATTGACGTTCCCACCGGAACAATCTTGTACCACGCGCCTGGCCCATCGGCGTTCATCTGCGGCGCATAGTCATTCCAACCAAGGCCAGTAAACAGGTTGGTGTGCACAGGAGTGTCAGCGTTCCAGGCATAAATGCAAACCTGCGGCCAGCTGGGGTGAGTGAACTCGATGCGGGCTGGTTGGTTCGCTTCAATCCGGGTAAACTCGTATGACCGCTCATCAACGACCACGCCAGCAGTGTTGCGGCCTCGAACCGTGAGCCTGCACTGTTCGCCCGGGCGGGCGTTCTGGCAGAAAGAAACGGTGTCGCCCTCAGCAAACGGCGTCCATGGTATTCCTGACATCCTGTGATCCTGGCCAGATATAGAAATCTCAACCCGGAACTCCTGCGTGGCAGTACCCCACGCGGTCAGTGTCGTTTCGGCACCCGCTGGAGTGGTGAAACTGCTAAAACCGGGTGTGGCGTAGACGACGGGCCGTTCTACCGTCGAAATATTGTTGTGCGGCGGGTTGTTAGCGACAACGTGCGTGCTGGTGGGGATTTCGACAGACTCACCGACACCAGAGGGGTATTGTCGAGTTCCGTCGAAGAAAACGACTCTCATCGGTGCTGGGTGGTTTGGCTCAAAGTTCCAGTAGAACGTACCGCCACCGGCGTACCTCATCAGCGGAGCGTCGGAGAAGCTGAGGAAGAAGTTGGTGGTATTCGGAGGAGCGACCGTGTCAAAGGCCCAAATCCGAATCGTGTTGTCCCAATCTGAGGGCGGAACGAACTCGACGCGGAGCGTCGAGCCGCCGCCGGAGGCGGGCACCGGGCTAGCGGTTACAGCATGGGCGGCAGGAACCGCCAGTAGGGCGGCTACCGCGATAACGGCGCTGCCCCGAAGGGTTCTCTTTATGCGAGTCATGGCTTCCTTGTCATTCTCGATGGACCAGACGGCAATCGATCCGCCCGGCTGAGCCTCCGACTTGGACACTCGGAGATAGAGTGAACCATCTGTGAATAACTTTGCCAAACGAGGGCGCACATTGACCGGTTTCGCGTCGCCAAATTGTGCAGAAAACGTTTTACGCGTGTAACGAGATTGGTCAGACCACAGCGAGAGGCGGCTGCGTAAAGTGGCCAAACACACACTTACCCTTGTTGCCGTCAACTAGATGAGAGGCAACAGAAGCATTGACGTAACTCCTAGTCCCCCACACTCATCCCCTCCTTGCCCCTGAGCATCTGCCGAGCCGGAGGTTGCAAGTGGGGGGTGAGGGTGTGTGTCATGGTGGTTGTCCTCGCTAGCGTTGAGCGAGGGCGAACACATAAATGGCTCGGCTGTGCATTAGCACGCGGGCAACACCAGTAAAATTCTCAGGGTGACCGCGACTACTTCCGCCCCCTCCCCGATTGTCACCGCCCGCAAGCAGCTCGCCGATGCCGTGGCGCATCTGGGCTACGACGAGGGTCTGCACAAATACCTACTCACGCCGCGTCGCGAGCTGCATGTGGCCGTGCCCTTGAAGCGCGACGACGGCTCATTGGAGGTGCTGGGCGGATACCGCGTGCAGCACAACACTGATCGCGGCCCGGCCAAGGGTGGCATCCGCTTCTCCGAGCATGTAGACATCGACGAGGTTCGCGCCCTGGCGATGTGGATGTCCTGGAAGTGTGCCGTGGCTGACATTCCCTTCGGTGGCGGCAAGGGCGGTGTCACCATTGACCCACGCAACTACTCCCCCGCCGAATTGGAGCGAGTCACCCGGCGATACACCGCCGAGATTGCGCCGATCATCGGTCCGCGACACGACATTCCCGCCCCGGACATGAACACCGGTGCGCAAAACATGGCCTGGATCATGGATACGTACTCGCAGTTGCAGGGCTACTCCGTGCCTGGTGTGGTGACCGGCAAGCCCCTGGCCGTGGGGGGTTCGCTGGGCCGAGAGACGGCCACATCGGCGGGCGTGGTGCACGTTACCGAATCGGTGCTGCGCGACCGCGACGAAACCTTGGCGGGCAAGACGGTGGCCGTACAGGGCTTCGGCAACGTCGGCTCACACGCGGCGGCAATTTTCGCCGCAAAGGGGGCGCGCATCACGGCTGTCTCTGACCGGTACGGCGCGCTGCGCTGCGACGATGGCCTGGATGTGACTCGACTGTTTGCCCACATGGCCGCCACCGGTTCCGTGGTGGACTTTGAGGGCGCCGACGCGATCTCTAACGAAGACCTACTGGCTCTTGATGTGGACATTCTGGCGCCGTGCGCTATGGAAAACGTACTCACCGCACAGACCGCTCCCACGGTGAAGGCTCGCATCGTCGTCGAAGGCGCCAACGGCCCAACCACCCCCGAGGCCGACGCGATTCTTCAACGTAATGGCGTAACCGTCATTCCGGACATCCTGGCAAACGCCGGCGGCGTGGTGGTCAGCTACTTTGAGTGGGTACAGGCCAACCAAACGTACTGGTGGACGGCTGCCGAGGTAGCCGAGCGCCTAGAGCAAAAGATGCTCATCGCCTACGGGGGCGTAGCCGAGGTGGCGAAGCGGGACGGCCTGGCTCTGCGCGATGCCGCCCTGGTAATCGCCGTCCAGCGCGTGGCCGAAGCCCACCGCCTCCGCGGCGTCTACCCGTAGGCAAATATTGCCCCGAGCTGCTCACCGTGCCAATTTAAGGAACTCGTAAGGGTTGCGTTGGCAGGGTTTAGGATTTGCCCGAATCGTTCAGGGAAAAGGCTGTTACGTTTCTTTCCATGACACTGATTCAGGCTGACAAGCTCAGCAAAACGTTCTCATCCACCGGTCGTCAGCAGCATGTGCTGAAGAACCTCGATGTCGAAATCCATGAAGGTGACTTCACCGTCATCATGGGACCATCCGGCGCGGGCAAATCTACGCTCCTGTACGCCCTATCCGGCATGGATACACCCACGCTGGGGTCGATCATGTTCCAGGGCCAGGAGATCACCGGGCTTTCCACCGACGCCCTGGCAAAGTTCCGCCGCCAAAACTGCGGCTTCGTGTTCCAGCAGATGCACCTGCTGGACAATCTTTCCGTACTCGACAATGTTCTAGCCGCCGGGCTGCTCATCTCAAAGGATCGCAAGGGCATCGTCAAGCAGGCCAAGGAACTGCTCGCCCAGGTTGGTCTCACGGATCAGGAGTGGGACAAGTTCCCCACGCAGCTCTCCGGTGGTGAGGCACAGCGCGCCTCCATCGTACGCGCCCTCATCAACCGGCCGGCCGTCGTCTTTGCCGATGAGCCAACTGGCGCGCTCAACTCCGCCGCCGGTCAGGCCGCGCTAGATGCCCTAACTAACGTGAACTTAGGCGGGCAGTCTGTCGTGATGGTCACGCACGATCTGCGCAGCGCCGAACGCGGCAACCGCGTCATCTACCTGCGCGACGGCGTGATCCAGGGCGACTGTGAACTTGGCCAATACGTGCCAGGGGATACGAAACGCCACACCACTTTGACCGCCTTCCTCGCCGGAATGGGGTGGTGAACATGCGCACGATCTCTCTACTCACCCGCGCCAACCTGCGCAAATCCAAGCGACAAGTGGCAACGCTGACGCTCCTACTGTTCGTGGCCGCCACCCTGCTCAATGTCGGCCTGGCAGTGCTGCTCGGTTTCCCCAGCGCCTTTGATGACGCTGTCGAGGAGCTGAATGCCTCCGAGGCGCAGGTCTTCATCTCAAATCGCCTCTGGGATGCCGAAGTCATCCAGGTTCTTGAAGACAACACCGAAGAATACGAGGCCGTTAGCGGATTATTCCTCGCCGGAGACATTCCCTGGCGCGATGACACCCTCTCGGTAACCGTAGTGTTTGCCGACATGAGCGAGCAGCGCTCCCTGTCGCAGTGGATGGTGGTCGGTGAAACCCTTCCCCTCACCGCGAACTCCGCCTTTGTACCTTATCTGTTTAGGCCATATGGCTACGAACTGGGCGACCTCGTCACCTTCACCCTCGAGGGTGAAAAGCTCGAGTTCGTTATCTCCGGTTTCTTCGAGAACATCTATACCGAGCTAATGGCCCTTCCCCGCACCATCCTAGTGCCCGACGCCCGCTTCGCGGAGCTTGCTGAGACCTTCGGTGAATTCCAAGGCCAGGTGATCTCCGTCAATGGCGTGGGAAACTACCGAGACTTAGGCTTCCTGTTAGATGAGGCCACCGACCGTGCCTCCACGGTGGATGCTCGATACATATTGGGCGTAATCAACCTAGACGGCATCCGTGCAAACCGGATGACTATGTCGGCCATGCTTGCGGTGATGGCGATCCTCGTCACCCTGGTGATCGCCGCCGTCTCGCTGCTGGTGACTCGCTTCCGCATCAGGAACAGCATCGAAGAGGAGATGCCGAAGATCGGCTCCCTACAGGCCGTCGGCTACACCTCGCGCCAGATCACCCGGTCGGTCATCGTCCAGTATGGGGCGATGGCCCTGGGCGCCGCTCTGGCGAGCATCCTGCCAGCCTTCTTGCTGCTGCCTGCCTTAAGTTCGCTGCTGGCGACGCAGAGCGGACTGAGCTGGGAACCTGGCTTTGACCCCATCATCTACCTGGCAACTGCGGTTGGTCTCACACTTGTCCTCATCATCGTCGCCCGGCTCGCGGCCCGCAGCATCCGCAGAATCACCCCGGTGGCGGCCCTGCGCGGCGGAACAAGAACTCATTCCTTCAAGCGCAACCACCTTCCGCTGTCGAGAACCCGCCTGTCGCTGACCTCCGCCCTGGCTGGCAAGTCGGTGCTGCAAAGCGCCCGGCAGTCCTTGATGATGTTGGTCGTCTTCGCCTCCGCGTCGCTCACGGCCGTCATTGCTCTGGTGATGTTCTATAACTCCTCCGTTGATCTGACCGCCTTTGAGGTGATACCTGGCATCGAGCGAGCAAATGCCGGGGTCGTGTTCCGACCCGAGGAAGACGTTCATGCCCTGCGCGAAGAAGTAGTGCAGCATCCCGATGTGCGCGATGCTCAGTTCCTGGATATCACCAACATCGTGGTTTCAGACACATTTGTATCTGCGATAGTTATGGACGATTATGACCGCCGTGTTACCCGCAACGTGTTTGATGGCATCTTCCCCCGATATGACAACGAAATCGCCATCTCGGGCCTACTGGCCAACTACCTGGATGTGCGTGTGGGCGACGAGGTTGGCGTAGGGCGCGAAAATCAACCCTTCTTGATTACCGGACTGGTGCAGGGCATGGAGGCGGGCAGCACTTACGCGGCCTACCTCACCATCGAAGGTATGCGAAGCGTCAACCCCGGCTTCCGGCAGAGTGTATTGATGATCTACCTGCTGCCCGGCACCGATGCCGCCGAGTTCACCGAGCAGATGGACGAGCAATTCGCTGCCCATATCTTCGCGGCCTTCGATGGCGACGCGCAGTTCGCCGAGGGCGTCAGCTCGTTTGCCGCGATCTTCTCCGCTGTCGGCATCGCCATCCTGGTCATCTCGGCCTTCGTGATCTTGCTGGTCCTTCACTTCGTGATCGGTTCGGCCATCGTGCGCCGCCACCGCGAGTTGGGCATCTATAAGGCGATTGGCTTCACTACCGGCAGTCTGATGAACCAGATGACCCTCTCTCTGGCGGCCCCGATGCTATTCGGCACCGCCCTGGGTATCGCAGCAGGCATGCTAGTTGTCAATCCACTGATGGCACTCGGCATGGGGGCGTTCGGCATCATGGAGGGCAGCTTCCTGGTGAACACCGGCTGGATGATCGCCGCCGGCGTAGCCATCGTGATGATCGCCTACCTGATTGCCGTGGCCGTCACCTCCCGCATCCGCAAGATCTCCGCCTACGAACTAATCACGGAGTAAGCAAACGAAGCGGGGGCAGCTGGCTATCCACCAACTGCCCCCGCTTGGCGAATGCTCACAGAAGACAGCGAACAAGTTGCTGTTCGTTGGGCAAAAGCGTCGGTTTGATCTTTCGATCAAGCGTGATAAGTCGTCCTTTGGCTTGAGCTACCAGGTTCACAAGGTCCAGGTCGGTGACCTGCTTAGGGCCGACGATGCCACTCAGATCGATCACTGGTCTGGTCAACGCGGTGTCATCGGCGAGAAGCTCCCATCGTGCGTCGCCTTCCAGTGACCGCAAGGACGCCAAAACATCGGCTGCGCTGAGCACTGCCCCCATCACCGTGGGATTCAACGCCACACGCAAGAACCCGGCCGAGGTGAGCGGCGTTGTGCAGAATCGATCTGTAGCGGCGAACCAGTCACCTGCCAACCGATGAAAGGCGTGCTGGGGATGCAGCAGGGCCACCAACACGTTTACATCGGGTAGGTCGAGATCAGTCATCGAGCATCGCCTGCTCAACCATTTCATTAGTTATCACATGGGTTGAATTACCGGGAACAGGCAGCAACAACAACCCACTCACGGGTGCTGGCGCCTGCTCCTCGACCTGCAAACCCGCCAGGGCCAAGACAGATACCGCCTCACCAATGCTGCGGCAACGCCCGGCACTGACTCGCGCGCGCGAAGCCGCCAACACCCGAGGATCAAGGTCAAGCGTGGTTCTCATACCCCAAGCGTAACGCATCACGCATCACGCATCAATGACTAACCGCTATCCACACGCTTGGTTCTAAGCAGTGCTGGCCTGGGGCAGTGTGAACGAGTTCACATCTCGCCGGTTGGCGCAGATTGAACCGTCCTTCCTGACTCACTCAAAAGGAAACGGCAACAAACCCCAGACGGTTCAGTAACCCTGCAATGACTATCGCCCATGCTCACTCGCAGCAGCTTCCTTGTCCTTGCCAATCGAACAAGCTCGCTGGTACTCAGCCCGCGTCGCCGTGTTCAGCGCTGCGCGTTCAGCGGTTTCCGTGCCGGTCGTGGTATTCGTCTACCAGCATGGACATCAGGATTACATCTACCCAGGCGCCGTCGATGTAATGCGCGTCGCGCAGGCGACCCTCCTGCGTAAAGCCCAGCGACTCATACAGTTGCAGCGCGCGCGGGTTGAGCGCGAGTACATCAAGGGAGACCCGGTGCAGACGCGGGCCAGGCTCGTACTCGCCGTCATGATCGCGGTATCCCTCGAACGCGAATTTCAGCACGGCCAAGATCGCCTCGCCGCCATACCCCCGGCCTCGGTACTCCTTTAGGAGTTGCAGCCGCAGGTTCGCGCTGCGCTTGTACTCGTCGATGCTATTTAGGCAGATTTCGCCGATCAGATCATCGCTAATCGGCTTGCCATCGCGGTACTGACCGGGGGTGATCGCCCAGTCATAACGTCCCGGCTGATCCGAGATGGTGGCCGCCCACTCATCGATCTGCTGGCGAGTGAATTGCTGTGTGGTACCGGTTAGGCGCAGACCCTCCGAATCCTGCACGGCCTCCCAGATGCGCTCGGCGTCGCGCGCCTCCATTGGGCGCAGGCGGGCCAAGCCACTGCGCAGTTCTGGCCCGCGGGTCATGCGCCGATCCTTTCAATGATGAGTTCGCGCACCCGTCCGGCGTCCGCCTGCCCCTTGGTGGCCTTCATCACCGCACCAATGATCGCGCCGATAGGACCAAGGTTGCCGCCGCGCACCTTCTCTACGATATCTGGCTGCGCGGCAAGCGTCTCATCGATGGCCGCCAGCAACGGGCCGTCGTCGGAGACGATCTCCAGGCCGCGCGCCTCAACCACCGCCGCCGGGTCGCCCTCACCGGCCAGCACGCCATCGATCACCTGGCGGGCGATCTTGTCATTGATGCGCTTGGCATCGATGAGTGATTGCAACTCGCCTACCTGCGCGGGCGTGATGGCCAGTTCGTCAAGGGCCACGTCGGCCTGCTTGGCAACGCGGGAAAGTTCGCCCATCCACCACTTGCGGGCGGCAGCCGGGGTTGTCTCGGCGGCCACGGTGGCATCGATCAGATCGAGCGCCCCGGCGTTGACCACATCACGCATCTCGGCATCGGCGAAGCCCCAGGCATCATGCAGGCGACGACGGCGGGCGGCGGGCAGCTCGGGCAGCGCGGCCCGAATATCCTCGACCCACTGACGGCTGGGCGCAACGGGCACCAGATCGGGTTCGGGGAAATAGCGATAGTCATCGGCGTCGGATTTGGGGCGGCCCGACGATGTGGTGCCGTCCTCCTCGTGGAAGTGCCGCGTCTCCTGGGGCACCTTGTTCCCGGCATCCAGGATGGCGGCGTGGCGGGAAACCTCGTAGCGCACGGCCTTTTCGATGGAGCGGAAGGAGTTGACGTTCTTGGTCTCCGAACGGGTACCGAGCGGGCTATCGGGCGTCGGGCGCAGCGAGACGTTGATGTCGGCGCGCACATTTCCCCGCTCCATCCGAGCCTCGGAAACCTCTAGCGCACGGAAGATGTCGCGCAGGGTTTGCACGTAGGCGCGAGCCACCTCGGGGGCGCGCTCGCCTGCGCCGAGGATGGGCTTGGTGACGATTTCGACCAGCGGGATGCCGGAGCGATTGTAATCCACCAGGGAGTAATCGGCGCCGTGGATACGACCATCCGCCCCGCCGACGTGCGTGTTCTTGCCCGCATCTTCCTCCATGTGAGCGCGCTCGATCTCCACCCGGAACATGGTGCCGTCTTCCAGCTCCACATCTAGGTGTCCGTCAAAGGCGATGGGTTCATCCGACTGCGAGGTCTGGAAGTTCTTGGGGATATCCGGGTAGAAGTAATGCTTGCGGGCAAACCGGCATACCTCGGCAATCTGGCAGTTCAGGGCCAGGCCGATGCGGATGGCGTATTCGACGGCCTTGCCGTTGGTGACGGGCAGGGTGCCGGGCAGGCCAAGGCTGATGGGGGTGACTTGCGTATTCGCTGGCGCGCCGAAGCCTTGCTCCGCGCCGTCGAACATCTTGGTGCGGGTGCCTAGCTCGACATGTACCTCAATGCCAATCACCGGATCGTAACGCTTAACGGCGTCGTCATAATCGACGAGTTTTTCGTTGCTCATGTTTGTGGTGTCCTCGTCGTTATAGGGCCGGGGCCTGAGTGAGCAGTGGCGCGCCCCACTGCCTTTCGAGCAGGGTTTCCAGGGCGGCACCCACGCGGTACAGGCGGTCGTCGGCCTTGGCTGGAGCCAAGATCTGGAAGCCGACGGGCATTGCGTCATCGCTAAGCCCGGCAGGCACAGAGATGCCGGGCACGCCTGCCAGGTTGGCCGGGATAGTGGCCACGTCATTTAGGTACATGGCCATCAGGTCATCTACCTTTTCGCCGAAGCGGAATGCCGTGGTGGGGGCCGTGGGGCTGACCAGCACGTCCACCTGTGCATAGGCTTCCGCGAAGTCACGCTGGATGAGGGTGCGAACGCGCTGGGCGGCGCCGTAATACTCGTCGAAGTGGCCCGCGCCCAGGGCATAGGTGCCCAGGATGATCCGACGCTTTACCTCCGGGCCGAAGCCCGCGCCGCGGGTGGCGCTCATCACGCGCTCGGCGGTGATCGGTCCCTCCCTTGGCTCGACGCGCAGGCCAAAGCGCATTCCGTCGAATTTGGCGAGGTTGCTGGACACCTCGGCGGGCATTATCAAGTAGTAGGCGTCGAAGGCGTAGGGGAAGTGAGGGCAAGAGACCTCGATAACCTCGGCCCCGGCTGCCTGCATCTGGGCAACCGCCTCGTTGAAGCGGGCCTCGACGCCGGGCTGATAACCCTCGCCGTGCATTTCCTTGACGACGCCGACGCGCACCCCGGTCAGGTCGCCCGAGGCGCCCTGTTTGGCGGCGGCCACCAGCGGCGGCAGCGGCTCGTTTAGAGAGGTGGAGTCGCGGGGGTCGTGGCCGCCGAGCAGTTCATGAAGCAGGGCGGCGTCAAGCACGGTGCGGGTGACGGGGCCAGCTTGGTCGAGACTGGAGGCCATCGCGATGCATCCGTAACGCGAGATAGATCCGTAGGTGGGCTTAACACCGACGGTGCCGGTGACGGCGCCGGGCTGGCGGATGGAACCCCCGGTATCGGTACCGATGGCCAGGGGCGCCTCAAAGGCGGCGACGGCCGCCGCCGAACCGCCGCCAGAGCCACCGGGGATGCGACCCAAGTCCCAGGGGTTGCGTGTCGGGCCGAAGGCGGAGTGTTCGGTGGAAGAACCCATCGCGAACTCGTCCAGGTTGGTCTTGCCCAAGATGGGCAGACCGGCAGCCTTGATGCGTTCAATAATGGTGGCGTCGTAGGGCGGTATCCAGCCCTCCAGAATCTTCGAGGCGGCCGTGGTGGGCAGCCCCTTGGTGACGACGAGGTCTTTGATGGCGATGGGCACCCCCGCTAGGGGAGCCATCTTCTGTCCGGCAGCGCGCTTGGCATCGGTTTCCCGGGCAGCAGCAAGGGCCTCCTCGGCGCTGACGTGCAAGAAGGCGTGGATAGCAGGTTCAACGTCCGCGATCCGGTTCAGATGGGCCTGGGTGACATCGACGGAGGTGTACTCCCCGGCGGCGAGGCCATCAGCCAGGGCGGCGGCGCTTAGGCAGGTCAGATCGGTCATCTCACTCCTCCCCCAGAATCTGAGCGACAACAAACTTGCCGTCCTGGCTTTCGGGAGCCGCAGCCAAAACGTCGTCGATGGGCAGCGACGGTTCGGGCACATCGTCGCGGAAGACGTTGGTCAGCGGCAGCGGGTGGGAGGTGGCGGGCACATCGAGGGTGGCGACTTTAGAGACGCGGGCAACGGATTCGACGATCACATCGAGTTCACCGGCGAACTTGGCGACTTCCTCATCCGTCAGGTCGATGCGAGCAAGCGCGGCAACGCGCGCGACCTCGTCGCAGGAGATGGTGGACATGCCACAAGTCTAGTGGGCGCAACGGAGTTGCCTGTCCACAGGCTGTCTTTTAGGTCGTGAATCCACAGACTATCGGCAGGCTTGCCGCCACCGCCTGCGCTTGAGGCCACGATAGAGGCATGACCACCCCCGCCCTAACCCTCACATCAGCGGTTAAGCCTGAGTATGATTCCAGTATGATTACTAAGACTCGCAAGACTCTCACCCTCGACGTTGATGTTGTCGAGGCCTTTAGCGCGTCTGACCCTGACAACCTTTCTGGCGCGATCAACGCCGTGCTGCGCGAAGAACACGAGCGGCGAGTACACCGAGCGTCCCTGCACAAGCTTGCCGAACACTTAGCTGAGATCTACGGCGAACCTGACCCTGATGTGGTCGCTGAAACAATGGAACTCCTATCATGAAGGCTTTAGTGCTTGACTCCGAGGCAATCAGTCAATTCGCGCGCACTCCGAACGACGCCACCCGTGGACGAGAGGCGCTTGGGCGACTCGTGGGTGCATTGCAATGCGGAGCAGACGTACTGGTTCCTGCTGCCGTACTCGCTGAGCAATACCGAGGTGGCCGCCATAATCAAGCGATAGATGCCTGTATCGCGCGCCACCCTGGCCTCGAAGTAATTGATACCACTCGTGAACTGGCCAAACACATAGGCGGATTACTCGCTCGCGCCGGACGAGGCTCGGCCGATCACGTTGACGCGAGCGTGGTGGCCACCGCCGTGCAGCACGGAGGTGGCCTGATCCTCACCGGCGACCCCGACGACATCGAGCGACTGGCGGCCGGGATTAACAACATCGTGGTTCGCGCGATATAAACCAGCAGGCGCGGGCGCTCACCCCCGCAGGATGAGCGCCCCACCTCCGGACTCGGCCCGGCTCGAACGGGCTGCCACCCTCACCAACTGCGGGCTGGATGCGCCCTTACGGGCCTAGACGCATCTTGGGCGAGCTGGCCTCAAACTCTACAGCTCAAGCGCGGCCCGCCAGAGATGCAGGGCGGCATAGGAGCGGTAGGGCGCCCATGCCTTGGCCCGCTCTGCGAGCAGGCGATGACGACGACCCGGCGACAGATCTAACGGCGGGGCGATACCCGCCGCTGCCGCCCCGGCGAGCAGCGCCACGTCGCCGATGGGCCAGGCGTCTTGGTCGCCTAGCCGCAGCGCCAGGTACTCGGCCGTCCACGGCCCGACGCCGGGCAGGGTCGTCAGGGATTCGCGCAACGTCTGCGCCTCGGCGTTTGCCGCAACGATGAGCGTGCCATCAGCCAGCGCTCGCGCCGCACCGACGACGGCGGCCACCACCCGAGCCGGAAGTCGCAGCGGGCGCTCCGGGTCGGACGCCTCTAGCGTGCCCGGCTCGGTCATGGGCACCTCATTTGCGATGGCGGCCATCGTCGGGAACAGACTGGTCAGCCCGGAAAAGGCGGAGTTTAGGTACGGCTGCCCCAACCTGACCGTCAGGCGGTTTAGGTGCGTGCGCGCGGCCGCCACCGTTATCTGCTGCCCAACGATGGCGCGAATCACATACTCGTGCGGCTCAACGACGCCGAGCGCCCGAATGCCAGGCACGGTTGCTACCAGCGGGGCAAGAGCAGGATCGGCAGCCAGCACCTCGTCGATCCGCGCCAAGTCCGCATTAAGGTCAAGCAGCCGCCGCACGCGATTAATGGCCTCGGCTTCATCGTCTGAGGAGGCAAGTTCCAGCGACAACCGCAACTCCCAGGAGCAAGCATTCGTTTCAGCACCCGTTGCGCCAACCGCAGCGGCCGTGATCTCAAACGCCGCCGGGCCGCCCGGCAGTCGCATCGTCCGGGCAAACCGGAGCGTGCCATCATCGTCGATACCTGCCCGCTCCACCCCATCGATGGCTCGCGCGGCCAAAAACGCAAACAACCCCGGCGCGTCAAACGGCCCCCACACCCCCAAGGGCACCCCAACCAGTTCCACCCCCCACATCCTGCCTCATTAGCACCGTGGTTTCGACAGGCTCAACTGCCGGAGGCTGAGGAGGTTGGTATGGGTTAGGCGCGGTGGAGGAACTCTTCTTGGGTGCCGCTTAGGGTGGCGTCGATGGCGGCGGCTAGGGTCGGGTGGCGACGCAGGCCCGGATCGACCTCAATGGTGTGGACGGCGAGGGTGCGAGCCTGCTCGATTATCTGCGCATCCTTCACCACGCGCAGCAGACGCAGGCCCGAGGTGCGGCCCGACTGGGCGGCGCCCAACACGTCGCCCTCGGAGCGCAGCTCCAAATCCTTTGCCGCCAGCACGAAGCCGTCGTTGCTTGTCGCCAGCACTTCGACGCGCTGCGCGGCCACCGTGCCGGGTTCGGCCGTCGAAACCAACAGGCACAGGCCGGGCGAGGCACCCCGGCCCACCCGGCCGCGCAACTGGTGCAACTGCGAAAGGCCAAAGCGGTCGGCATCAAACACCACCATCACGGTGGCCTCCGGCACGTCCACCCCCACCTCGATCACGGTGGTGGACACCAAAACCTGCGAGCGCCCGTCGGCGAAGCGGGCCATCACCGCGTCTTTCTCCGCTGGTGGCAGTTGCCCGTGAAGCACCTCGATGCTCAGCCCGGCAAGCGCGGGCGTGGTACGTAGGGCTTCGGCCACCTCCAGCACGGCGCGCAGCGGCGGGCTAGCCCGACCATCTAGCGCCAAGTTGTCGGTTAGCAGGTCGGCATCGTCGGTGGCTTGCTCCTCGTCGTTGGGGTTGATGCGAGGGCAGACGACGTAGGCGCGATGCCCGGCATCCACCTCCTCGCGAACTCGGCTCCAGATGCGCTGCATCCATGCCTCATTCGCGGCGGGCACCACCACCGTGGAGATACCGGAACGTCCGGCGGGAATCTCCATGAGGGTGGAAACCTCTAGGTCGCCGAATACCGTCATCGCCACGGTGCGCGGGATGGGGGTGGCGGTCATCACTAACAGGTGCGGCATGGTTTGACCCTTGGCGCGCAGGGCGTCGCGCTGTTCGACGCCGAAGCGATGCTGCTCGTCCACCACCACCAGGCCCAGGTCAGCGAACTCGACGCGCTCGCTGAGTAGCGCGTGGGTGCCGATGACGATTCCGGCCTCGCCGCTGGCGGCCTGGTCAAGTGCCTCCCGCTTGGCGGCGGCGCCCAGGGAGCCGGTGAGCAGCGCCACCCTGGTGCCATCATCTGCGCCGCCCAGCAGCCCGCCCTCGGCAAGCGGCCCGAGCATCGCGCGCAGCGTGCGGGCGTGCTGCGCGGCCAGCACCTCGGTGGGAGCCAGCAGCGCGGCCTGCCCCCCGGCGTCTACCACCTGAAGCATTGCCCGCAGGGACACCACGGTCTTGCCCGAGCCGACTTCTCCCTGAAGGAGCCGCTGCATGGGGTGCAACTGGGCTAGGTCTGCGCCAATCTCGCCGCCGACCTCGATTTGCCCTGCCGTAAGGGTGAAGGGCAGCGCGTCGTCAAAACGTTTCAGCAGACCGTCCGGCTTGGCGGGGCGAGCCGTGGCGGGTCTGGCCGCTGCAAGCGCCCGGCGTTTGGCAAGTGCGGCCTGCAATACAAAGGCTTCCTCGAACCGCAGCCGGTTGCGCGCGGCGTCGATGTCGAGTTGCGTGCTGGGTCGATGAATCCGTTCTAGGGCGTCGTAGCGCGAGATTAGGTTCTTAGCGGCGCTCACGCTCGGCGGTAATGGGTCGGACACGTCGGCCTCGGTGAGCGTGTCGAGTACCGTCCGGACACATTTGCCGATCTTCCAGGTGGGGAACTTGGCCGTGGCCGGGTAGATCGGGATGGGTTTTGACGCCTCGTACTCCGCTGACTGACGGTCGGCGACCTTCGCCCCCACCAGCAGATAGTCAGGATGCGTTAACTGCAATCGGCCACGGAACTGCCCTACCACTCCGCTGAACACGCCCTCAGCGCCCTTGACCAGCTTGTTTTGTTGGAATTCCGCCATATGCCGTTTTTTTGCGAAGAAGGTCAGGGTCATCTTGTGACGACCGTCGCTGATTGTCGCCTCTACCCTGAAGCCGCCCGTGAACGGCTTCAACAGCGCCTGCTCTACCTCCCCATAGACGGAGACGTGTTCACCGATGCGCAACTCACCAATCGGGGTCTGCGCACCGTGGAACGCATACCGGCGCGGATAGTGGTTCAGCAGGTCGGCTACCGTCGTTAGCCCCAGGTTCGCCAGCAGCTTTCCGGTGGCGGTACCCAGCACCTTCGGCAGCGGTTCGGCGAGCCGATCAACGGTAAGACGCATGACTTATCTACTACCCGGCCTCAATACCGAGTAGCAACTTTGTACCCGGCAGACCAGAGCGCAGCAGCACTAGCTCGGTACTCAGGTCAGCCGCCACATCTGCGAGGGTATCGAGCGTTTGCTGGTTCACCTCATTGTCGGCGAGCGTCGTCACCACGGAGCCGGGGTCGGGGTCCGCTGTTCGCAACGCTTCGCAGGCGGCGTCTTCGGAGGTCTCGATGACGATCAGTTCATCCAGGGCAAAGCGAACGTCCGCGATCCGATCCACAGCCGGATCGCCCGTCGTCGCTGCTAATGCGGAGACGGCTGAAACCGCATGTAGGTCGGTGGACACCGCTAGCGCGATCACCTCGGTCTCGCCGTCTAAATCATCGTCCGACTCGTATACATCAACAAGCCCGCCGACTGCCTCGTATACGGCATCCGGGTCGGGACATAGCACCAGGGAGGTGTGTTGTGCAGATTCGAGCGCCGCCGCCGCCAGTTCCCCTGGCCCCACCTCCCCCTGAGCCACCGGGAGCAATACCACCGCTCCGGCCCTAGCTAGCTCAGCGGCCAGCGTGACGTTGGTGGTGACCGCCACGATATGCAGGTCATCGGCGGGGGCTGCCAGGTGTCGAACATGCAATGCCTCCACCTCATACGTCTTGGCCCAGCGGCGAGCGACGTTTGCTACCGCCGTCAGATTGTCGGAGTGAACATGCGCCTGCCAGGCGGCCTCATCCCCGAGGGAACGGCCACCAACCACCACCACGGAGACACCTACTTCGGCCAGATCGGCCTTAAGCGACTCGGCCACATCGTCGTCCGTCCCCTCGCCGGTAACGGCTCGCAGCACGAACATGGCCTCAACTTCGTCATCTTGGGAGGTGTGGGCGGCGGCAAAGGCTGTCGAAAGCGCGTCGTCGGCGAAATTCCACCCTGCTGCCGGGGTGTGTCCGCTCATGTTGAAGCCGAGTGCCACCGCGGCATCGGCTAGGTCGGCCTTGCCGGGGGTCGCAGCCGACGCCGGAAGCCGCAGAGCCGCGCCAAGTTCTGCGTGCAGAATTGGTTCGGCGGAACCGGCGCGAATGCGGTCGTAGTGGCTGGCCACGCGCAGTGCCTCCAGCATGAGTACCAGTCCGCAGGCTCCGGCATCCAGCACGCCGGTCTTGGCTAGCAGCGCCATCTCCCCCACTGAGCTTTGGGCGGCCGCGCTTGCCCCCTCGACCGCTGCCGCGATCACCTCGTCGGCGGTGGCGCCTGGCTGGGTGGCCGCGATGGCTGAGGCGGCGGCCGCTTCGGCGGCGGCGGTAAGGATGGTGCCATCGGCAGGGTTGGCTACCGCCGCGCGCGCAGACTCGGCTGCTAGCTGTAGCGCGGGGGCGAATGGCAGACCATCGGAGGCTCCCAGGGCTAAGCCACGCAACCACTCGCTGATAATCACCCCGGAATTGCCGCGCGCGCCGAGCAGGGCACCGCGAGCGAAGCGACGCATCAGTTCATCTGCGCTGGCTTCCAGATCGGCGGTGGCTACCGCCCTGGCCCCCTCGCGAACGGTCAGGTGCATGTTGGTGCCGGTGTCGGCGTCAGCCACTGGGAAAACGTTGACTTGGTTGAGGGCATCGCGCTCCCGCCACAGGGCGGCAGTAGCCAGACGTGCCCACACCCGCACCACGCCA
>Ga0131853_10005405_pt1 | contig 23014 bp, 12 predicted proteins | sample TergutLab28metaG_FD_92764 | JGI IMG/M metagenome (GOLD analysis project Ga0131853, IMG submission 92764) | Labiotermes labralis P1 segment gut microbial communities from Petit-Saut dam, French Guiana - Lab288 P1 (version 2) (version 2) | ecosystem: Host-associated > Arthropoda: Insects >...
ATAGTCAAACATACCCCAACAGTCAAAGAAGCAATCGAAAACCTTGAAACAGAATCATACTGCCTTGCTCTCTTAGAGATGCAATTGCCTGATGGCTCTGGCTGTCAGGTACAGGATGTCTTAAGAGAGAAGAGCGTTCCGCTAATCTACCTCAGCACAATTGCCGACAAATTAAGCATAGTGCGCGCACTTGAATCGGGGGCTGCAGACTATGTCACCAAGCCTTTTGATCTACGTGAATTGTTTGCGCGGATTAGCAAAGTGCTTACGATTGATGACTGCAAGCTTGCCAAGGCAAGAGGAGTGCATAATCAAAGTCCGCACACGCTAGATACAGATCTAATTGGCATAAATGATCTAGAGGTCAATACGGTGTCGGGCAAGGTGTTGCTGCGCGGCGAACAACTCAATCTGACAGCCTTAGAATACCGCCTCTTGGTGTATCTAATTACGAATAGGGGACGCCTGCTCGCAAGACCGCAGATTATTGATAATGTCTGGGAGGGTAGTGAAGGTTACGTTGAAGATAATACTCTGTCTACCTACATTAAAAGTTTACGTCGCATTACTGACGGTGAAATAGATATTGAAACGGTACGCGGAATGGGATACCGCGTCAATTAGCGGATACAGAGAGATTCCCATGCAGCTCCCACTTTGCGAGCACGTGAGCACCATTTTGCTCAGCTATATTCGAACCTGTATCTCACATTTCTAAAGACGCTACTGCACAGGTGTCTGTGAGATATCTCAGATGCCAGTACCTGCAAGGTTTTCCCACATAATTTTCCTGCAGGTACTGGCACATTCATCTTAACCTTTCATCTGATTACCACTTTGCTCTCACGCTGATACCACTTTGCTCCCACTTTAACTCGTCATACTTCTTGCTAGTGAAATAAAAGACGTGTCAATTCTACATAAATCTTTGTAGTGAGCGAGGGATGATGACCGCCAAATTCAGAACTGGTTTTCTTGAAAAATTCCAGAAAATGCCAAAAGGCAAAAAGGTGCTCAGCGCACTTTTCGGTGTAGTGCTTGCAGCTGCGCTTCTGGCTTTGCCAATATTCGCGTTGGCAGGTGCACCCATTGATATAACCGTTGATGATCGCGGCAATGTTGTCGTAGATTTTGACATAGAGCATGGTGTCATATTGGACGGAGACTTTATTCATGTCAGTATTCCGGGTAGGTTTGGCACAATCGGCACAAGAGATGTCAATGTTGCGGTGCCCGACGGATGGAGTTACGAACTCAATCGAGAAACGAAGCGATCCTCTGAATTTATTGAAGCTGAGGGAACCTATACCATCATCACAGTTAGTCATGGCTGGAATGATGCTGGTGAATCGAATGACTTTGTGGGGATTGCACCACTAGTGGTGGCAGGAAGTGAGCCTGCAGGATTTGCTGTAGTAACGCTTGCCTCCCCCTTTGATCTTGCGGCATGGAATACTGCTCTGACAAGTACTCCTGGGAATCTTGTAATAAGTGTGCCTAATGACATTGCTACGCCTGGCGCAGTTGCGATTTCAGGAAATCGTCATGTCATAGTTGCCAGCAGTGGCACAGATCTTAACAATAGCCTTGTCGAGCATGCCCCTCCTAGTGCTACGCACACAATGGAGATGGGTGGCGACGTTACAGCTCGTCACTTTCACGTAGGTAGTGACGCTACTTTGACGCTAAGCCACATTATCCTAGATGGAAGAGTTGATGTCTTGACACCCCCATTTCCCGTGCGCGGTGGCATTAATGTTAATGCTGCGAATTTGAACATGCTTGATGGTGCCGTAATTAGAAATTGCCTCGCGCCTAATGGAGGAGGAGTAGCCCTTGTTGCCAACAGCATTTTCACCATGCTGGGCGGCACCATTGGTGATGATGACGCCACATTGGGAAATACCGCAGATTTGTATGAAGGCGGTGGTGGTGTTCTTGTTTCCGGAGGTTCGCAGTTCGAAATGAACGCTCCAGAGGGACGAATTGTGGGGAATAGTTCAACCAGAGGAGCGGATTCTGCTGGCGGAGGAGGAGTGCGACTTACGGGTGGCAGTGGCTCAGGTGTCAGCTTTGTGCCATCGAGCTTTACTATGATTGCGGGCACCATAGAGAACAATAATGCTGAGGTAGGTGGCGGCGGCGTTGACCTGCGCGATGGTGCGCTGTTCACTATGGATGGTGCTGCTGCTCTTGTTGATGAAAACACTTCTGTGAGGCATGGTGGCGGCGTAAATATTGAATCTGGTGCCAGGGGCATCATTATGGATGGCACGATTAGCAATAACGAAGTCATAGAAGAAACAGGTGGCGGTGTATACCTATCGAGCACCGGAACGCTCACTATGTATGGTGGAGAAATTGTAGGCAATAGAACCTTGGAACACGAAGGCGGCGGCGGCGGCGTACGCCTAGCGGCTGGTGGCTCTCAGAGCTCCTTCTATATGTACGGTGGCGTGATTAGTGACAATAGAGCAGAAGGTGCTGGCAGTGTTAGGGGCGGCGGCGTTTCTGTAGGGTCAAACAACACCTTTGTTATGGCAGAGAAAGATGGAACTGTACCGACAATCGTTCGTAATACCGCAACGCAACGCGGTGGTGGTGTAAACGTACACGGTACTAACAGTATATTTACTATGACCGGTGGAATCATTGGTGGAAGTCCTGCCGATAGAAACATAGCGGAGTCCAGTGGAGGTGGCGTGTCTGTGGCGCTGGGAGGAACTTTTGTCATGAGTGAAGGTGATGACAACGGTACTTCAACCTACGGTGTTATTAGTCACAATATAGCAAGAGGCACAGGTGGCGCAAACGGCGGCGGCGGCGTACACATGGTGCAAAACAACAGCACCTTCAGCCTAGAAGCTGGCATCATCGAGCAAAACCGTGCCACAAACGGCGGCGGAGTAATGCTCCTTGAAGGCACTGCCTCTTTTGATATGTCTGGTGGCTACATTCAAGGACACACGCAGAATGCAGCAGCCTCAGCAGGCGCAATCACTGTAGGCGGCGGCGTATTTGTTAGCGGTGGGAATGTCACCTTTAACATGAGCGGTGGCATCATTGGTGGCAACCCTAACTCAGAAGGCAACAGAGCAAATCAAGGTGGTGGAGTACGTGTTGGTGGTGGTTCAACATTTACCATGACTGGTGGAGATATTGAGGGCAACACGGCAACTTCTAACGCCTCGAACAATGGCGGCGGCGGCGTTTATGTCGTAGGTGCAAATTCAGAGTTCATCTTATCTGCTGCGGGTGGCAATAGTGGCACGCTTTATAACAACACAGCCAACAGAAGCGGTGGTGGAGTATTTGTAGATGGCGGCGGCACACTTACCATGAATAGTGGTGAGATTATTTCCAATAACGCCAACGGAGTCGGAGCGCTTGATGGCGGCGGCGGCGTCATGATTAACGGATCATCTACGACAACATTTCTCAATCTTAATGGTGGAAGCATCGGGACAGTGCTGCACCCGAATAGAGGGCTTCACGGCGGTGGCGTACGTGTGTCAAATGGAACAACCAGCCTAAATGGCGTAGATGTCGTGGGTAATGTAGCGACAAGTTCAATCACAGGACATACTCCGAATGGCAATGGTGGAGCTGTTTTCCTCGCATCAACCGTAGCTGGGAATACCACTGTCCAAGGCAATACCGTGATTGCGGGAAACATTGCAGTTGACGGCGGAGGGATTCGTGCAGAATCTGGAGCAGGCGCTCTTGCCATACAGGATGGTCAGATAGGTGATGTTTTTAATGCTGCCAGAACAGAAACAGCAGGAAATGTCGCAACTTCTTCTGGCGGCGGTATATCTGTTGGAAATCGTCCGTTTACACTAGTTGGCGATGCATCAATTAGTGGTAATCGTACAGAGCTTCGCGGTGGTGGAATGCATATATTTGACGCTACGACAACTGGACGCGAAAGAGTTATGGACGGTGCCACAGTTGGAGGGTCTACTCAAGCGCATGGCAATAGGTCAAGGATGTCAGGTGGTGGTCTGTACATAGACGAGAGCGCATCTTTCACTATGAGAGGCGGCACCATTATTCACAATCATGCAGATGGTCCCCGTGTAGCCGGAGAGGCTCAGGGAGGTGGTGTATGTGTATCAGGAGGAGCCTTCATTATGGGTAATCCTACGGGCACAACGTCACTTGCAGGAGACCCTGTTATCACGAGAAACGGATCTGAATTCCGTGGCGGTGGTATACACGGTGCAGTTCATGCTCGAATAACCATATACAGCGGTGAGATTTCTCTCAATTTCGCTGCTATAGAAAATGGTGGTGGCATGGATCTTCGCACGGGTGCTCAAGCTGTCATGGAGGGTGGAGTTATCGTAAATAACTCAGCCCGAGAAGGAGCTGGTGTGTTTCTCGGCACTGCCCCTGCCAGGCTCACCATGAATTCGGGTGCGATTGAGTACAACCACTCAACACAGGGTGGTGCTGGTGTGGCCATGCTGAGTGGAACTCTCACCATGAATAACGACGCAGCAATTGAAGATAATCGTGCAGGTACCCGCGCGGGTGGCATTCTCATGTTCGCGAACGGGACTATGATTATGAACGATGACGCAACGGTTAGAGATAACCGTGCTGACACCACTGCTGGTGGCATTTACGTGCAGAACGCACACCTTACCATGAACGATGACGCAATGGTTCGGGATAATCGTGCTGAAAGTACGGGCGGCGTTCATATGAGTGCTGGAACCTTTACCATGAACGATGGCAATATTATTGCCAATAACGCCCTAGGCTTTGGAGGTTCAGGCGGCGTTCACATTGGTGGGGGAACTTTTACCATGAATGATGGCAGCATTGGGACGACAAGCCAACCGAACCGTGGTCGATTTGGCGGTGGTGTGCGCTTAGCTTCAGGAAACACGAATATGAATGGTGGGAGTATTGTAGGTAATATAGCAACAAATGTGCCCACAGGAACTGTTCCCATCTGCAATGGGGGTGGTGTATTTCTAGAGCCAGACGCTACCTTTACCATGAATTCAGGTAACATCTCAGACAACAGGGCTATAAACGGCGGTGGAGTGCGTGCTCAGGAAGGTGCTACTTTTAGTCTTGCTGGCTCTGGTGCAAAAAGCATTACAAGAAATATTGCAACAAATGACGGCGGGGGAGTATGGGTGGCAGAAAATGCCTATATGACCATGCAGCCAAACTCTTCAGACAGTCTGCATATTACTTATAATCAAGCAACGGGAACTACCTCTATGGGTGGTGGAATCTTTACGGATAGATATTACTACTTTGACCCGCTTCCCTTGGATGGAGAATATACTAATCTGATACTGCTTGGCGTAAATTTTGACAATAACAGTGCATCCACGATTGAAATTCCTCCAGCTAATGCGTCAGCACTTACCAACATCAGCTTTGCTGATACAAGTGATTATGATCACCCTTTAAATAATTCAGACATTAACTATGAAAACAATTCCGATGACCTTCCAAGAGAATTGCTTCTTATAAAAACCCTTGAACTCTCAGAAGATACAACACTGCCCGTACCACCTCCAAGTTTTGGTTTCAGCTTTGACCCAGTGCAGGTGCAAGTGCAAACAAGTCCTTCTGTAAGTTCAAGACTTCCCGCAGACTTTGATGATTTGGTAACTAATCCACAAAATGTAGAAATTGACCCCATAACAGGATCAGGTACTCCAAGGACTTATACGGGATCTCTTGACCTGTGGGGACTCTTCTATGGCATTGCTGATGCAGGAGACTTTCCTGGTGGTGGTGTCTTTGCCTGGAACGTTTCAGAAATAGATGGCTCTTCTAATACCCTACCGCCTTCACTTATGACCTACGATGCTTCACGCTTTCAGATTTGGGCCTGGGTAGAAAGTGATGGTTCTCTGTATGAAATCAGAATCTTCCCCATAGTCGAAGGGGAGGGTGATAGCTATACCCTCGGACCTAAGGTTGAGTACATAAACTTTAACAATCAGTACAGCAGGCAGATAAACCGAATTCTTGAGATCAGCAAAACGGTTACCGCTGACCATAATAGACCCTACTTCGTAAACTTTCAGCAACTTTTTGACTTCACCCTGACACTATCAGGCGCAAATGTACCAGCGACCTTGAATGCAACGATAGTGAACACTACAACACAGGCAGCACTTCCCGGGGACAGAAATCCTGTAGAGATTACAGGAGGTAGCGCCTCATTTCAGCTTAGGCACAATGAAACACTGCAAGTACCCTCACTTCCTCCGGGAACAAGTTTTGTGGTGGTTGAGTCGGCACATCTCGAATTTGCCCCAGAGCTTGAAGTAATCCTTGATGACCTTGTGGTGCATACCGACAGTGCACTTGCTAACAATAGTCTTTCTTCAGGGACACACACCCTCACAACAGGAACAGGCAGAAATGCTGTTGACTTTGAGAACGTACATCAGTACACGCCACTTACAGGTTTTACCTTTAGCGATATTCCGCTACTTGTTGCGGTGTTGCCAATCTTTGCACTGATTGCCTATGCAGCACTGAGAAACCGCAAAGCAAAAGAGGAGCTTTCTCTATGATTGGTATCAAGTTCACAATACTGACAAGCATAAAGAGCAGAACCTTTCTGCTAGCTGTATTTGCTGCTGTTATTGCAGTAGCAGGCATTACGTTTGGAGCATCTGTTGCAGAAGCTACCGCTGGATCTCCTCTCTATAGCTGGGGGCATATTGCTAATGGCAGACTAGGTCGCCCCGCTACTACTGAAAGTCCAAATAATAGACCAGCCAGAGTGCTCGATGAAAGCAATATCGCTCAAGATAATTGGGTGACATCATCTACTGCAGCAGGTGGCAGCTGGGCAATTAATGCTCGCGGCGAGCTATTCGCTTGGGGTGCTCCATGGGATGCATACCAAATGGGACAAGGTGGCGTACAGCCTCCCGCAGCAGTTCTTACCCCCGAAAACAATAGCATCGCTCGTCCCATGCGAGTAGGAACAGCAGATAACTGGGTACAAGTGGCTTCAGTACAGAGTTTTGTTGTTCTCCTCAGCTCTGATGGGGAAGTCTATCGCTTGGGTAACGGTGTGACCGCAGGAAATCCTGCAAACATTTTTGGGGGAGCCAATGCATCAAATATTCCTGTGAGGGTGTACGGTGGACCCTCGAATTTTGTACATATTACAGGGGGCAGCGGTCAAATATATGCACTCACGGAAGATGGTGAAATGTGGGTGGCGGGAGATAACAACCAGGGACAACTTGCCAATGGTGCTATTGGAGGCTCCTCAATGACCCTCGTAAAAGTGGAAAATACTGATGATGATTGGGTGTTTGCTGATGGGCGCGGAAGCTCCGCCTTAGCTATAAATGCTAATGGAGAACTCTTTTCCTGGGGGAGTAATTCCAATGGACAAACTGGTCAAGGTGTAACCTTGGGTATTACCACTATTCCTACACAAATAGAAACAGCAAGCAATTGGGTGGATGCAAGGAAAATATTAAATGCGGGAGCTGCCCTAAATTCAGATGGTGAAATCTTTATGTGGGGAGACAATGGTTTTGGTCGAACTGGCCAAGGCACTGCTGTGGGCAACACCCTTCAGCTTTCGCAGGTGGGAAATGCAGACAATTGGGTATCTCTTTCAGGGGGTAATGAGAGCATGCTCGCCCTTAACGAAGCGGGGGAGCTCTGGGGCTGGGGAGCTAATTCCCTTGGGCAACTTGGGCTTGGGCATAACACATCCCCTCAAACTACTCCTCAATTTGTGCTTCGAGTACGCGATGCCCATGTGAACGCTTCACGCGGTGGCGGATCTCATTCAATCTTCGTCCTTCGCGCTGAACCTCGCAATCTTCCCATGACAAAGCAACTTATAATGCCGAAGGGTACGCCTTTGCCAACACCAACACCTTCAAGTGTGAGCTTTGACTTTAACTTTACTCCAGTGCGCGTACGGGTAAGTGATAGTCCAGTAACCTATTCGAGAAATGTAACAGACTTCGCGGGCATTATAGATAGTCCGCAGACAGTCAGCGTAAGCCTGTCAGCACCAGCAAGCTCTGACGATGTGGCAGTTCCACCTACTCACACTTTCGCAGGCGAGCTGGATCTATGGGAATTCTTCGAATATCATCTCTCAGAATTCCCCGCTGGTGGCGTGTTTGTTTTCAATGTATCAGAGGCAAGTGGCTCTACAACTCCAAGCCTTCCAGGAATCATGACCTATTGCACTAATCGTTTCCAGGTTCGTGTGTGGATTTGCAGAGATGGAGACCTGCTTGACATTCATGCCTTTCCCATTACGGGAGGCACAAGCCCTAACTATACCGTTGGAGCAAAGAGTGACATCGTCTTTAGCAACAGGTATCGCGTAGACGTAAATCTTGATATCACAAAGCAGGTCACGGGACAGTTTGCAGACCTTAACACACCCTTTACCTTTGACCTGACTTTGACCTCAGGTAGCTTTGTAAATATTCCTACAAGTATTACGGCATATGTGTATGCCTACAATGACGCAACACCTCCTGTATTTGGTCGTACAGCCCGCACCGTAACTATCACAAATGGGTCTGCACTGGGCTTTGCGCTCTATCACACAGAGAGATTACTCATTCCTAACCTGCCTGCAGGCACGACCTTTAGTGTAAGGGAGCACGCTACACCAGGCTTTGCGCCGAGTGCCAGAGTCTATCTAGGTGCGGCTACTCCACCACCAGCACCCACTGCTGCTTGGTCAGGGTCAGCTAATGCTGGCTACGAGCTTTCTACAGGAAACCACGTCCTGACTGCAGGAGCAGGCAGAAATGCTGCGGACTTTACTAACAACTTTGAACTTCCGCCCCCAGAAACAGGGCTCTTTATAAGCAATAACATACCGCTGCTAATAGTTGCAGTGCTTGCAACTACACTCACAGCGTATATCACGCTTAGAAACCGCAAAAAAATAGAGGAGCTTCCCCTATGATAATCGCTGTCAAAGAAAAGATACAAGGACTCGCAAGAGGCGAAAAAATAGCATTAGCTACAATACTGGTAGCAAGCTTGCTTATGGTATTTGTCTTTGCTGCTGAGATTAGAGCATTCGCGATACCTGAAGATCGAATTCCAACGAGGAGAATTCGCCATACAGTAGCAGGTGACCCGACAGCAGCTGCTGCAGCACCACCCGTACACTATCACGTTACGGTTACTCCCTTCTCGGCAACTGGCTCATCTTACTTCTCTGTGCGAGACTCTGGGGGCAATAACGTTACAACATCTGGGCATTTTATAGTTTCTCCTAGCTCTGTTGAAGGCACTTTTAATAGCACAGAAAGATATCTTAGTTTTCCTGGAACCACCTTTTTTCCTGTCTCTACAAGAGTTGAGTTTTACGTTCTATTAAGCCATGGCGAGGAGCTGTGGACAGACAGAGATCCAGCATCCAATCAGGAGAATTTAGACGGCAGATTTACATTCGTAACACCAAGGCCAGGGGCTGCTCCTCATGCAGCAGCCTTTGAGGGCGCTGAAGCGGTTACTCATAGACCTGCCTCAGGCTTTGATGTCTCAGGATGGCGAGCTGCCGATGTTGCTTCTGCAGATCGCACTGACGGCTGGCAGATAAATCCAGAAGCACCTTCCGATGTGTCATCTTGGAATTTTCTTGATGATGGAAGATTTAGACAGGGACATGGGAGATACCATCCGGAGCAAGGCTGGGATGACTTCGTCTGGACATTATCTGAAGCTACATCATCTAGCTTACCCCTAATTAAAGAACTTGTAGTACCCCAAGCAGCATTTACTCCGATGCCAAATCCTGCGCCTATCTTTTCCTTTGACTTCACCTTCACACCAGTACAGGTGCTGCTAGAGACTAATCCAAATATGTACTCGAGACCTACGTCACAGTTTGCAAACCTCATAACAAGTCCGCAAGAAGTTACGGTTGACCTATCAACAGCATCAACTGCTACTAACAATGCCGCAACTCCTCCCACCTATACCTTTGCAGGCGAGTTGTGCCTGTGGGAACTCTTTGAGTACTATGAGTCAGATTTTCCTGCTGCAGGTATCTATGTGTGGAATGTTGCAGAAGTAACAGGATCTTCAGGTACTACTTCACCGTCAAGCATGCAATACAGCACTGAGCGCTTTCAAGTGTGGGTATGGATTGATAGGCATGGTGAACTTTTAGATATTCGCGTTTACCCTATCACGGGGGGCACAAGTCCCAACTACACCATTGGGACCAAGCGCGACAACATGACTTTCACCAACGTCTACAGCCGTACAGCTGGGGTGGATCTTGAAATCACAAAATATGTAGAAGGTCTGTATGCTGACTTGAACACTCCCTTTACCTTTGATTTAACACTGACGGGTACAGGTATACCCTCCTCAATCGTAGCAGTAATTTACACTTACAATGATGCGGCACCGCCTATCCTCACTCCTACAGGGCGCACGGTAACTATTACTAATGGCCAAACTCCACAGCCAGGAGGCTTTGTCCTCTATCACGATGACAGGCTAATCATACGTAATTTGCCTGTAGGTACGACCTTTAATGTGACCGAGCGCGCACATGCAACATTCTTCCCTGAGGTAGAGGTATTCCTTGCAGGAACTTCTGTCTTTGAAAGTTATGCAGGCTTTAATACGGCACTTTCTACGGGAAATCGCACCATGGTTACAGCAACAGGTAGAAATGCTGCTGATTTTACCAATAACTTTACGCTCACCCCACCTGAAACAGGACTTTTCATAAATAGCAACACTCCGCTGTTTGTGGCTGTAGTGCTTGCAGCTGGAGTAGCAGTCTACATTACGCACAGAAATCGTAAAAAAATAGAGGAGCTTTCCCTATGATTGGTACTCAAATTACACTTCAAGAACGTTCAAAGGGCAGGGTGCCGCTGATTGCGCTGACGGTAGTATTAGCTGCAGTACTAGTCGCTTGCGCACTGATGCTGCCGAGTGCTGCATCAGCTAATCCAGCCAGCTCCTTGACCTATGTAACCAATGCGGCTCAGGCGGCAGCAGAGCGTGCGCAAGTCAACCCTCAAGCTGTTGCCCAAGTAGCTGCGGGCAGCGGTCATTACATAGTAATTAGAGCTGATGGCAGTCTGTGGACATGGGGCTCTAACGCCAATGGACAGCTGGGAATTGGAAGGCCTATGGCTGCCGGAACCATGAACTCTACTCCCCAAAGAGTGGGAACAGATACCTGGCAATCAGTTGCTGCGGGTGGAAGTACTGTTTTAGCAGTCCGAGAGGACGGTAGTCTCTGGGGGTGGGGAAATAATGAAGCTACTCGTAAGTTGACGTCAGCTCTTCCCCCTAACAGGTTTAATACCCCGCAAAGGATAGGCAACGATTACAACTGGCAATCAGTGAGCATGTCATCGCGCCATGTCATGGCAATCAGAACTGACGGCGGTCTCTGGGGATGGGGTTACAACAATCATGGTCAGCTGGGACGCGGAGGTGCTTTTACCACTTTTGAGGATACGCCACAGCGCGTAGGTACTCAAGCGTGGCTTGCAGTTGAATGCGGGGCAAACCATACTCTGGCAATTAGATCTGATGGCACACTCTGGGTCTGGGGCAACAACGGAATGGGTCAATTTGGACATGGTTCCTTTTCTGCCTCCAATAGCAATCCTCAAATGACAGGTGCAGCTACTGATGTCTGGCAGTCAATTTCTGCTGAAGATAACACCAATCTTGCAATTAGGTCTGATGGAAGCCTGTTTGGCTGGGGAAGAAATGATGCTGGAATGCTTGGACCCGCTAATTTACATGGCAACCAGACCACCATGCAGCGAATGGGTGCAGCTACCGATTATTGGCAATCAGCTGTGGTTGGTCTGGGTAATCGTGTTCATGCAGTGAGAGTTGATGGCAGTCTATGGGGCTGGGGAAGTAACGCGAGTGGACGATTGGGTCTTGGATATGCTGCACCTTGGTATGATCCATCCACTCCCAATCCTCAGAGAGTGGGAACTGACAATGATTGGCATGCGGTCTTTCCAAACACCTCTGGCTCAGCCAATGCAATCAAAGAAAATGGAACCCTGTGGACCTGGGGTGCCAACGGTAGTGGTGTACTTTCAAAAGGAATTGAACCAGTCTTAGGTGACGCTACCATGGGTGAAGGCACCAACAATTGGATTCCGTGGAGGGTAGCAGCCTCTCCTGCTCCAACTACTATTCATAATTGGACAGCAGCAGACAGCGCAACCATCCCAAACAACGATCAAGTCTGGGTGTCACCTGACAATACGCCTTATGTGTATATATTCTTTGACAGACTGATGTCTACTGACCCTACTACCTGGGGAACTATTAGCTTTGTCTCTGACGGACCAAGCCGCACTGCCACCGTATCAGGCTTTGTAGATGCAAGCTTTGGCCAGCGTGGTGTAAATGAAATGTATTCACATGAATGGTGGTTTCATACCGGAGCAAATTCAGAAGCGGTCCGCGTAGATATGACCCAGGGAGAAATGGTCTCAACAGTAGCTGACTTCAACGAATGGGGTACTCCTTTTCCTGCAACCTTTGGACCTATGGATCATTGGCAGCGAGGGATACAGTCGGTCTTTAGGGTACCGCTGATCTTTGGTGATATTCCTGACCCTGAGCTGCCCATGACAAAGCATCTTATGATGCCCGCAGATACGCCAAGGCCAATATATCCTTCTCCGGCAGGTCACCCCTCTCCAAGGACGGCTCCTATAAGTTTTGATTTTACCTTTACGCCTGCAAGGATAACTTTAGAAGAGGGTCCGCCAGTAGTGCAATCGCGCCCTGTTACAGACTTTGCCGGTATTGTTGACAGTCCGCAAACTATCACTATGGATATGTCAGCTCCGACAGGTACAGATGCAGTAGCAGGAACGGTAACCTATTCAGGCAACCTTGATCTGTGGGCTCTTTTTAGAGGTGTTGAGTCAGATTTTCCTGGTGCGGGCATCTACGTGTTTAACGTAGCAGAAGTGAACTCATCTTCGGGGACGACATCGCCTTCATATGTAACCTATAGCACTAATCGTTTCCAACTGCGTGTATCGATTTGCAGAGATGGAGAGCTTTACTATATAGCAGTCCATCCACTTACGGGAACAAGTCCTAACTACGTAGTTGGGCCAAAGCAAGAAACCATAAGCTTTACTAATAGGTACCGTATGCACACGCCAGGTCTAGAGATTCAAAAGTATGTCGCGGGCAATCTTGCTGACATTACCACTCCCTTTATCTTTGACTTGCAACTTACGGCAAATGTTGCTGCTCCGATTCCTGCGAGCATTACTGCGCAAAGATTTGCTGCTAACGGTACTCCGAGTGGAACAGTCACTATTACCAATGGCGTCGCTACAGGCTTTACACTTACGCATGGACAGTGGCTTGTCGTACCCAATTTGCCTGTTGGTACAAGCTTTAATGTCACAGAACAAAATGTTCCTGCAAGCTTTGCTCCTTCAGCACATGTTTATATAGGTGCGCCCGCAACACCTGCAGCTCCCATTAGGCCACTTGCGGGCAGTCACGACTGGACGGGTTCTGCGAGCAGGGGAGTTGCACTTTCTACAGGAAGTCACGCACTTACAGAAGCTACGGGCAGAAATCTTGCCCACTTTACCAATACCAGTGAGCTTCCACCTCCTGATACGGGGCTAAGCATAAACGACGGTTCCGCCCTTGTACTTGTTGCGGCTTCGCTTGCAGCGCTGACAACCCTTGTGGTTGTGAAAAGGCGCAAAGAACCAAAGGAGCCACCAGTGACTTTGCAATGACAATTCTTCTTGCAAGGCTTTCAGTTCTGTTTCCTCACTCCCTGAAAGTTTTCTTGCACACCCTCACCGCTTTATGCCTGTGGGAAACCTCACCCCTACAGGCATAAAGCACCCGAAATGTCGGACAAACCTGATCAGGAAGATCAGTGAGTCAATAAAACGGTAAGAATTATCACGAGAGACGAAAGGAAAGTGATAAGAAAATGAAAAAGTATTTGTCGAGATTGACCTTTGCCCTGGTAGTGGCTTTGGTCGCGAGTTTGGGGGTCGCCATTCCAGCAATGGGTGCTGCAGTGTCTACTCCTACAACTCCAACTGCCCTCGTGCCTGTTGAGGTTGGTATTACCAAGGAGCTTGCTATGCCTTGGGGTACTACTACGCCAGACGCTACGTTTGTCTTTACAATCACGCAGATGGAAAATATTAGCAGCGGAATGCCCGGAGCTAATGCTACCGTGCCTCTGGTTCCACCAACGGTGACCATCCCTAACATGACCGTAATCTTTGAAGAGGGAGACGGACCAAACCGCAGAGCTGATTATGTGGGACTAAGTGCTACACCTCCTAGAGCTGTGCCTGATCACTTCTCAGATGTGCAAGTGGCACATCGTGTCGGCAATGCGAGTATCGCAAACCTCTTGCAGGGTGTTACCTGGCCTGGCGTTGGAGTGTACTCTTTCTTGATTCAGGAAGTACGTCCTACAGTTTCAACTAACGTGTTTGCAGATTATGAGTTTATGACCTATGACACAACGGTATTTATGCTGACTGTTCGTGTTGGCCTTTGTCCGGTAACAGGTGAATACGTGCCCACACAGTCATATGCATGGCCAGGAACACCAGGAACTGATGATCAGATTATCTGGGACGGCAAGCTTTATCACATTGTCCCAGGTGAGCCAGGAACAGAGCCATATTACTGGGAGGTTGATCCGAGTCAAATTCGTTTTGTAAATACCTTCTATAGAGAAGTTGATCGTGGTCAAGGCGAAGATGAAGTTCCTTCATTTGCAGTTACTAAGCTCATCCGTGACACTGCAGCCACAGATGCTTATGCTGATCGTCAGCTCTACTTTGACTTTGATGTTACTTTGACTATTCCCGCTCTAGCTCTAGCACCTATCGCTTATGAGCCCTTTGCAGGTCCTGTAGTTGGGTATATCTTCAATGCAGATGGTACTCCAGCGATGAATGACGCGACACCTCCTGTACAAAGAACAGTGGCGTTTACGGGAACTATGCCACTACTAGTATCTGAAACCTTTGGTCTGCGTCACGGTCAAACCATGGAGATTCCCACGCTTCCTGGCGGAACTCTTTTCACCGTAACAGAGCGTCAGCACCCTGACTACTATGTCTATAACGTAGAAGTGAGAATTGGTGGCGTAGCCGTTAGTCCAGCCTATGTAGCTCCTGGTTTAGCTGGTGTGGGAGATGACTTCCAAGTAGGTGGAGCAGGTAATCGTTATATCGTTGATGCAGTTGACGAAGATGGTGTAGTTGAAATCAACGATGCAACCTTTACCAATGCGCTTCGCTACGTACCAATTACAGGTTTGATTGTTGGATCAATGCCTGTCTTGGTAGCTTTGATTGTCGCAACACTGATACTTGCAATGATGGTAGCTTCACGCTCACGTAAGCGCATTGAGTACCTACCCGTTGCTGTTTAGGCAAAAGACTAGAAAGTAGCTATTAATTTAGGCAAGACCCCTTGCTTAAATTTGATGCACAGAGGTAAAGGTGCACGCCAGAAACAGCTTCTGATGTGTGCATCAAAGCCTTATCGCGTTTCTTATCTAAGAGCCCACCTAGGTGATACACCTAGGTGGGCATAAGGGGTGAATAGCAAAGTGTTTACCTGAGTTTGATTGGAAGATTTTGAGGTTGAAGATGGATACGCTTATGAATAGTAAAATATGTGCAAGATTACTTCTCGTGTCTGCGCTGAGTGTGGCAATGCTTGTTGCTTTTGTGGGGCTTTCTCCTCTGAAAGCGCATGCAGCAACAGCCTCTCTGTCTATTCCTGTAGAGCAGATTTTTTCTCTTGGTCCAGAGGCTACTAGTCCAGGCAGTTTCTCTTATGAACTTAGACGAATAACCACTGGCGCTCCACTTCCTGCAGGAGCCATAGGAGATGTTTACACCTTTACTCTCACAGGAAGTCAAACAGTGTCTATAGGACCCCTTGTTTTCGATCGCACAGGAACATACACCTACGAAGTTAGAAGTGTTGCAGCATCTGCAGCGGGCTATACTCTAGATGATCGTGTCTACACCATAATTATTGCCGTGAGAAGTGTTGCAGGCGGTGGACTAGTAGCTCAAATTCAAGCTATCTACCTAGGAACTGCAGCTATAGGAAATAAAGTCGAATATATTGTCTTTGAAAAAGAATTTACGACATATCCCCAAGAAACAGATCCACCACCTGAAGTATTACCCGATCCTCCTCCAGGGGACGGCGATGAACCAGGTGAACCTGGTGGTACGCCAGGAGGAACGCCTGGCGGAGGAGCACCTGGGGGTGGCGCAGGAGCGGGAACTGGGGCTGGCCAACCTTCGCAAGGTCCCAAGACAGGCGACTATGCTGACCCCGTGGCAATGCTATTCGCAATGGGTATCAGTGCGCTCATCGCACTCTTTACCATAGGGCTTATTTGCATGGATCGCCGCAGTGAAAAAGAGCACGGAGGAACCCCTCTTGCCACTGGCTAGCAGGGGAGTTGGATTAAACACAGCAGAGATAAAGTATGATTAACAACTTTTTCAGACAAGGGTCCCTCTCCTCTGTAAAATCTCGGGGGGCATCAAGGCGTAAAAAGTTTGTACTGATCCTTGCAGCTTTTGCACTTTTAGTTCTGCCTGTTTTTGCGGTGGCAAATACCGAAGCTGTGCAATCTGTGCTTTCGCGCGGACAAGAGCTTTTTTCGGGCAGTCAGAGTTACAGTTTTGCGGATGCAGCACCTGTGCAAATTTCGACAGATGCTTCCTCAAGTGGCTTCCATATATACTCTTGGGGCAGTAATGCTAGCGGTCAACTTGGATTGGGAGACAGCAGTTCAGGAACTCACCGAAATGTCCCCACGCGAATGCCAGGTGGTGCCAATTGGACGCAGCTTGCAACTGGAGAAAATGCTTCAGTGGCAATTAGTGTTCATGGTCACCTCTATGCATGGGGAGCTAATTGGAGTGATCCTCAAATGGGACAGGGTACCAACCCAAGTCCAGGAGCAGGAAATATTACTGCTCCTGTTCGAGTGGGAACGGCTAGCAATTGGGTGTTTGTGGCAGCAAGAAGTGCCACTATAGCTGCGATAAATTCTGAAGGACACCTCTATATCTGGGGAAATGTTGTAGGTATGGGCAATGGTGCAAATGTGCCCACTCGAGTTTTTCCCGATGTAAGCTGGAGAAAAATCTCGATGCACAATACCCTAGTTGTTGCCATGAGTGATCACGGGCATATATATACTTGGGGTACTAATGCTCATGGTCAACTGGGACGCCCTGTTACTGCGGTACATCCAGCAGACATTCCAGGAAGGGTAGGAGAACGTTCAGATTGGGCAGAAATTGTGGTCGGAGATGCCTCTGCTTTAGCTTTGACTGAAGACGGCGAGCTCTATTCATGGGGCCGAAACCATGTTGGCCAACTTGGATTAGGGGATACTACCAATAGAAATACTCCACAAAGAGTGGGGGCTGCAAGTAATTGGATAGCCATGGGAATGACCTCAAGCAATGCTGCAGCTGCCATCAATTCTTACGGAGAGTTGTGGACTTGGGGCAATACGGCAAATGGTCAACTGGGACGCCCTGCTACTGCAATACATCCAGCTAGCCTGCCTGGAAGAGTAGGTACCTCAAACAATTGGCTATTTGTAGCCAGCGCAAATAGCCACTTCTTAATATTTAACAGTGACTACGAGCTCTGGTCATGGGGCAACAATGTTAGCGGTCAGCTTGGTATAGGTGCTACAGGCGGGTACGAAGAAGCTCCTATCTTCATTGTGCGAACTTACGGATTTAGTGGAGCAGCAAGAGGTGGTGGCCTGCGCTCACTCATGCTCATGCATACCAATCCGGTAGAAACTGGTTTCCCCCTAACCAAGAACCTCCAAAGACCAGCAGGTACACCAGTACCTAACTTAACTTTCAACTTTATCTTTACGCCACACAGCTTTAACGATAATACAGCTAATATAGGGCAACTACCTACTATACCCACTAGAACAGTCACTATAAATAGCACAAGCACTTCTAACCTTAATACTCCAAGTGCAGGTATTACCACGTCAACAAATTCAGTAGATGCACTAGAGGGTATTGTGTTCGAGCAAGCTGGCGTATATGCATGGACGGTAAATGAGGTACAGGGCGCTACGGGTATTGGTGTTAATTCTAGCGTTGTTTTTTCTGAAGCTAGCTATAGAATGCGAGTGCATGTTCGGACAAATCCAGTTGTAATAAGTGAACTTTACATATATGAAGTAGCGATATACAGGCTCGTTGATACGCAGGGTGCAGCAGTAAATCCTCCAGTGCGAGTGAACTATCTTGCTTTTACCAACGTTTACACAAGGGACCTTCTTTCAATAATAAAAAACCTTGAACTGTCAGAGGGTACAACCCTGCCTGTACCGCCTCCAAGCTTTGATTTTAGCTTTGAGCCAACACAAGTTCAGGTGCAGCTAAATCCACCCATACAATCAAGACCAGTAGCTGATTTTGCAGGTCTTGTAACGAGTCCACAAAGTGTAACGATAGACCCTGTAACAGGCACAGATGCTCCCAGAACTTATTCAGGTGATCTTGACCTATGGAACCTTTTTGACAATGTTGCTTTTCCCAGTGGAGGTGTCTTTGTTTGGAATGTGTCAGAGGTGGGCGATTCATCGGGAACAAGTTTGCCCTACACCATGGAATATGATGAAAATCGCTTTCAGGTGTGGGCATGGGCAAATCAAGACGGCAGTCTCTATAACATCAGAATATTTCCCATAATTGAAGGCGAGGGTGACAATTATACTCTCGACCCTAAGGTTACCTACATAAACTTTAGAAATCTACTCAGCAGGCAAATTGACCAAACTCTAGAGATTACAAAACAGGTTACAGGACGCTTTGCTTACTACGGTACTGACTTCATTTTTGATTTAGTGCTAACACACAGTGACACAAGTGTTTCTATACCGAGCCCCCTTGTGGCGCATATCTATTATGGTACTAATACTACACCTGTGCGTACGGTAACTATTACGGGCGGTCAGTCACCACAGCCAGGCGGCTTTATCTTGCGCCACAATGAAAGACTTGTTGTACCTAACCTACCCATGAACACGACCTTCAATGTGACAGAAAGACCTCATCAGAGCTTTAGGCCTGATGTGACGGTCTATATAGGGGGCGTTAACGTGTGGGAAGGTGATGCTGGGTTCAATACTTCGCTTTCCACAGGAAACCGTGTACTCAGTGCAGTAGAAGGTAGAAATGCTGCTGACTTTACCAACACCTTTGAACTGCCACCCCCAGAAACAGGGTTATTCATATTGGGTGATATACCGCTGTTTGTGCTTGTAGTGCCCGTTATTGGACTGACAGCCTATATGGCACTCAGAGGTCGCAAGACAATAGAGAGACTTCCTCTGCCACACTGAGATTCACAGAAATGAGAAGTTGTGCATATGGTAGTTTAAGCGAGCTGTGAAGCCATTCACTCGTATAGCAATTGCACTAATCCTTTGCTATGATTACGCTCTGGTAGCCTGATGTGCAGGTGGTTAATCTTGCCCCAGAATTGAGGTGAGATTATGGCAGAAGCATTAATTGTATTAGCACTTGTGCTGACAGTGATGCGAGAAGCCATCAAGCTGGCGAGAGTCATTCTGGCTCGGAGCCCAGAATCGCCACCACCATTAGGTCGTAGCGATTCCTAACCATTTATATGGGGCGAGCCGTCTGTGACTCAAACATCAGGCTACCTCTTTGTATATTCTAGCAAGTTGGGCAGTTCAAAACAACATTTCTGTTGGGAATTTTGTTGTGTGTTCATCTTGCGTACCTTGTAGTATCTGTCGTATGATACTTAGTTGCATGTTTTTTGTGGTCATTAGCTCCCACCACTCTAGGATAGAGGACATTGACCACCTAACCCGGAGGTGAATTTTGTCAGTTAAAATTCGTTTAGCACGCCATGGTGCAAAGAAGGCACCTTATTTTCGTGTTGTAGTTGCCGATTCGCGTATGCCACGCAACGGTCGCTTTATTGAAATTGTCGGGCGCTACAATCCTCGTGTTAAACCACTGGATGTTGAACTTGATATCGAATCAGTAGACGCATGGATTGCAAAAGGTGCTCAGCCAACAGAAGCTGCTGCAAAGATTATTGCAATTGCAAAGGGCGAAAAAGAGATGGCTCCTGCAAAAGAGAAGCTTTCGAAGCGCGCTGTTGCAAAGAAGGAGGCCGAAGAGGTCGCTGCAAAAGAGGCAGCAGAAGCTGCCGCAGCTGAAAAAGCTGCTGCTAAAGAGGCTGCAAAGGCTGAAGCAGAGGCAGCAGAGGCTGCCGCTGCAGAAGGCGACGCAGAGTCAGCGCCAGACGCAGAAGATTCTAAAGAGGCCTAATCCATGTCAACACAGACAGATACGGTATCTGTGGAGCGTGTTGAAGAGCTCGTCACCTATATTATCTCGGGACTTGTTGACGACCTGAAACAGCTTCGTATTGAAACAAGTTTTGACGAGGGTGAAGGCTCTTTGCGCATCCTAGTTGAGGCTGACCCTAACGATGTCGGAAAAATTATTGGACGTGGTGGTCGTACCATCAAGTCGATTCGCACTCTTGCCCGTGCATCAGTAGGTTCTCCCTCGCTGCATGTAGACATTGATGTCGAAGGATAATCAAAAAAGTACACGCTTTGCGACGATTGCTCGCATTCAAAGAACGCACGCTAAAGATGGGGAGGTCTCTTTGCGACCTCTCTATTCTTTTGAGCTAAGCGAGGCCTTGTTACTGTCGTGCCCTGTATGGCTCACTCCTCCGCCCCATAATAACCGCCACCTTCATGCGAAATCTGTGCGTGCAACTGCTGACCGGCTCTTGGTGAGCTTCAAGGAGGTTGCTGATAAGTCAGCAGCGCGTGAACTTGTGGGCTGTGAGATTCTTATCGAAAAAAGTGACGCTTCAGAAGAGCTGCTTGTGGCTTTGGCTCAAGAAGATAGTGAATATCAGGACGAAGGCAACTTTGGTTTGGGACTGGAGGTTTCTAGTGCCACTCATGGATACCTCGGCACGGTCACTGAAGTCATTGAAACAGGCGCAAACCTCGTCTGGGTCGTTGATGGCGGTGCTTACAGAGAAGTGTTGCTGCCTGTCATTGATGACTGCGTGCTTGAAGTCAACTCAGAGGCAGGAACAGTACAGGTCGAAGTCATGAAAGGGCTTATCGATGAGAATTGATGTCCTCTCAATTTTCCCTGACATGTTCAGTGGTGTTGTCAACGAATCCATTCTAAAGATTGCACAAGAAAAGGGCGCTTTTGAGTTTCATGCCCATGATTTGCGCGATTGGACCTCTGACCTTCACCGCACAGTCGATGACAGCCCCTATGGCGGTGGCGCCGGCATGGTGATGAAGGTCGAGCCACTCGTCGCAGCCATCGAAGCCATTGCCACGCAGGACAGTGTTGATCCTCCCCGGAAGCCACAAGTCGTGTTTATGGCGCCCGTGGGCAGACCTTTCACGCAAGAGGTTGCAAGCGAGTATGCCACTCAGCATGAACGACTCCTGCTGGTTTGCGGTCGCTACGAAGGTTTTGATGAGCGCGCTTTTGACTGGGCAGATGACTGTCTATCCCTGGGAGACTACGTTCTTGCAGGGGGAGAACTCCCCGCCATGGTCATCATTGAAGCGGTGGTCAGACTCCTCCCCAGCGTGCTTGGTAATGCAGAGAGCATTATTGAGGAATCGTTTTCTGCAGAGAACGAAGGCTTGCTTGAACACCCTCACTATACGCGTCCGGCAGAATTTCGAGGCAAAGATGTCCCTGGGGTGCTGCTGTCAGGCAACCACGCAGAAATTGCGAAATGGAGAAAAGCAGCGGCTGCAGCACGTACCCAGCAACGTCGCCCCGATCTTTTGTAGCTGCCCTTCTGTAATCTTTGTATGACTCTTTGGTTTCATGTAAGGGTTGAGGCTTCAGAGCTTGGTAGAATAGTTTGTTCTAAAAATGATTGCCAAACAACCGCGCTTGGCTGAGGGCTTGAGAGGATTTCAAAGGGATGACCAGAAGTGTGGAAAAAGTCGATACGCGTGGAGTGACGGGCAGATGGCTGGTTGAAACAGCAGCGCTCGTCCTGCTTGCTTTTGTTATTGCCATGGGGGTCAGACACTTTTTAGTCGAGCCTTATCGTATTCCAACAGGCTCAATGTTGCCCACAATTCAAGAACAAGACCACATTCTGATCTACAAGTTGGGTATGCACTTTGGGGCAACTCCCAACCAGTTTGATGTAGTGGTTTTCTATGATCCAACTGACAGTTTTCCGAATCTGGTAAAGCGTGTCATTGCAACCGAAGGACAGGTCATTGATTTGACGCCAGAGGGTCAGGTGACCATTGATGGGACTCCCTTGACCGAGCCTTATATTTTGCAAGGCTCACTGACCTTTCCGCTGCCCCCTGACTTTAATTTGAATGAACCTATCAGTTATCCCTTCTCTGTTCCCGCTGATCACGTCTTTGTTTTAGGTGATAACAGACAGCGAAGTTCTGACAGTCGTGCCTTTGGGGCGATTCCTGTGTCAGAAGTTAAGGGAGTTGCCTTTTTCACCTACTGGCCTATCAGCAATTTCGCTACACTTGAATAACATTTATAAGCAAGCTTATGCTATACTTGCAAGGTTGAAAATTGAATTGTGTGCTGCCACAGACAGTCGGTTCTTCCAGTGTTTGCACGAGCCTCGTGTTTTCACCAGGGGAGGGTAATGAAATACCTGGAAGTATTTCGCCCACCGAGGTAGTCGTTTAGATAGAGAGTTCATCCATAATGGGATATACTCCGCCTCTTCGACCCTCGCGACAAACTGTCCCGAGGGTTTTTTGATGCCTTGAAGCTTTTGGTTTAAGCCGAGGGGTGTCGGTGCAGCCACAAAGGACTGCATGTGAGAGGAGGAACTATATGCCTGCAAATTCAAAACTGATGGTTGTTGCAGAGATTAAAGAGCGTTTTACTGCCTGCCCCAA
>Ga0131853_10005407_pt1 | contig 23012 bp, 15 predicted proteins | sample TergutLab28metaG_FD_92764 | JGI IMG/M metagenome (GOLD analysis project Ga0131853, IMG submission 92764) | Labiotermes labralis P1 segment gut microbial communities from Petit-Saut dam, French Guiana - Lab288 P1 (version 2) (version 2) | ecosystem: Host-associated > Arthropoda: Insects >...
CCGTTGCGCTGACCACGTGACACCCCTCTATCCGCAAAAGTTGGTACTAACTTCGCCGACCGGCGGCGGCCGCTCTGTCGGTATAGTTCGCGTGCGGACTAAGGCCACGGAGTTTAGTTTAGTATTGCAAATTCTCGGAAATTCCTTTTCGTTCAGTGCAAGCAGGGCAGCGCAGCTCTGGAGGACTACGTTTTGCCAATTAACCTCAATAACGCGCCCCCGCAAACTCCAAATAAACTAAGGAAACTTGATTCCGCTTATCATACGTTAATTATTGTTACCGGTACGGAGCCCAGAAGCTGTTCACTTTGTTCTGTCTCAAACATTAGCGACCACAACTTTCACTGACTTGCGACGCATGAATATGCTTGTGTGCACTAATTTTACGACAACACGTAGCTTCTTTTAACCTACCCACCCCTGGCTCACCGCAGCTTTCTGGGCTTATATTGCGACAAATTGTCAGTATGTGTTGTACGACCGTGTTGTAACGAGAAATGGAAGATATGTCACATGAGATGTCGATTGTTTACAAGATCCGTGTAACATTTTGATATTTTAAAGAGGCGTTGGGCCAGTAAAGATCACGGGGCATGTGAACTCGGTTTTGACCTTCTCGAATGTGCGTACAATACGGTCTCTCCTTCAGACGCTTCCACTTTTCTCGAATGGCCTGTTCATGTTAAAAGCTACGTATTTTAATACACTTTAAGTGATGGTCATACTAATAAGCATTAACATTTTCGGAGAAATTTTCGTGACCGCCATTTTGTGGTATTATTGATGGGACGGGAACTGGGAAGCATGCATGTACTCTTGGACGCGAAAGACGTTGTAACAGGTTCCCTGAATGTCGCTTTGTTCGTGAGATATTATCTTGCCCACACAAACGATGGTGGAAGATGTATATTCCTTACAAAAAAAAGGAGAGTCTGAAATGAATTTCCATATGGCTGGTGTTCTTGAACGAGACGTTCGTTACTCCTCAGCCTTTTGCACTTGTGGATTTTGAGATAACCCCATTGGCCGCTGTGTTGCCTTGCGAGATTTTACGCCGTGTGGACAGCCATCAGCTTTGTGGAGGGTCTTACCGCCTCCGTCTTGAGGGTGGAAGTGTGTTGCCACCGTATTCCGTCTGTCATGATTGAGGCAGTACATGCTCCGAATTTACACGGCGTCATGTCGCTGAAGTTAGTTTTATTGTATCTCTGCATTTGCTCGTGCCACCGTGCTAATCGTTTGTAGCCACGAGGTAGTTACTGATACCGAAAATACGCCGCATTTACCCAGTGAGCTTCTGTACACACTATCTCCATAAGGGGACGGCATCATTGGCACGCCATGCGGAAGTAATCGTTGCGCATTGTGCATTCAACCAGTATTCGCACTGACCGTCAACAAAACCTGCAGCAGCGGATATCAGTGTGTAATACCGACACTTTGTAGTTGCTCGACGTGCCCCACGACTATACCCCGCTTCTTATTACCCTGCTCAAGGCACTCATCGGATTTATTGAACGCGAGCATTCGTTACTGTTGATGCGATCCCACCGCTGGTTCCTGTCTTCCGGTGTATGAAGACAAGACCACACCCTAGTACCAAATTTCTTTAAGACACTGGCACATAATTAAAATTAGAGAAACATCAACGGCTATTATGCCATGATAAATGGGTCCTTGTCACCACTGTATGGCGCGTCCTCAGGTTGCGGGTGGAGGAACGCCCTCCAATATGGAGGCTAGCTACGAATATATTGAATAAGCAGTCGTGGACAGCCGACAAGGGGTGGTCCTACAGGTTTGGGGTTGGGCGAGGTGCTAACAACCCCTCACAGTAAAAACTGGCTTTGTTGTGAAACAGATCATGTGCCTCGGACCTGGGCAGGTATTTGTGAATGCGGTAATGAACCTTCGGGTTCCATAAAATGCGGGGAAATATTTGACTGCTGAGAACCTGTTAACTTCTGAAGAAGGACTTTGCCCCATGGAGTAAGTAACAACCATTATGAAATGACTTTTACATACTTCCCTGGAGAAGAGGCAGGTACAGTTTATGCATTTGTGTCAGAGATGTTGCTTTTTATGTGATCAGAATAACACCGCTGTGTTTCTGTTTTGCTGGTGGGGAAAGTACTGTAATAAACGGGTGGTGGTGGCGGCGGCGGCGGCGGTGGTGGTGGTGGTGGCGGCGGTGGTGGTGGTGGTGGTGGCGGCGGCGGTGGCGGTGGTGGCGGTGGCGGTAGCAGTGGTGGTGATAGAGAGATCGAAGTCGCAGTATCTTGTACAGCACACAATTTATGTGAACGAGTTGCAGTATTTTGCCATAACGATGCTGAATCTGCGGGTTCTATCTAAACAAGGAGTCTACGCGTTGCATATAGTGCGAATAGAAACGCCAGTTCTTGTCCAATGCAAAGCTTAAGGCCAGGAGTAGGCAATTTCCCATACACGGAGAAAGGGTACGTTTAATTCTGGAGATATCGCGCACCGAAGAATTTCGCAAGGAACCCCTGTGTTTTGAAAGCTGTTGAACGTTGTGCATGTGCACTTTGACGTACCACACGACTGTGTGCGTACCAAAGTACTGAAGAACTGTGGTACGCTGTCACAACGATGCCGGAAGTGAAAACCTTAGACCCTTTATCAATGACATCCCGTTGTGACACATGAGTAGTAAAGGTGGAAGGACAAACAGTCAACCGCAACTAAGTTCATATCCATGTTTCAGCGTTAGTGACAACCAATCATCCGGCAGTTAAAAATACATAAACATAATACAGTACAGCCCATTAAAAAGATGTTTTTCAGATAGCTGAGATCGGGAATTGAATGGAGTTGAGATCTCACCTATGTGAAAAATATTTCATTGAGTTGTATTTCAATATCTGTCTTTATGTATTATGCATTGCCTCATGATGGCTTTTCACTAGACCGAACATGTATCAAGAAATAAAATTGATATAAATTTCATTGTGTTTGAAGGTTTGTACTTCCCGTTTTACAGTAGACCCGCGTAGTTACATGTAGGACTGGGGATTCAATTTGATTTTCTGCAAAAATGTTTATTTATTTATTTATTTGTAACAGTACTGCACCGTCTAGTATACTGTATATTGTACTGGAGCTTAGGCACCGCCCCGTGAAGGAATCAGTTACAACTGTTTAAGGTTTCATAACATCGACACTAGATAGGGGTGAGTTGTCAGGTTCGTGCCCCGTCCACCACCACCAGGGAATGAGCCCCCATTACCCATTTAACAGGACGCTGAGTGGTCCCTTTGGACTTACGGAAAACAGCAGTATATCGCGACCCTAGTGGGGATCCGAACCTCGATTGAGTGTCGTTCAGCCCCTAGCCCAATCGCTATACCGGCTATACTCTTACGAAATTTTTGGGATTACTGAATTATTAAGAATGTGAATGTAGCCGCGGACCGGACTGAAGTTTGGAGGCCCGCGGGTCGTAGTATGGTATACCTCATGTAGGTCAGTGTTTCTCAGCCTTTGAGACCGCGGCCCGGTAAATTCTTTTTTCATAAGACGAGGGCCCGGTCCCAACAGATTTTACTCGTAAATACCTTTGCATTTTTTAAGTTCATACATTAAACTAAGTATTAATAATTAATTATGGCATAATCATAAAGAGTATTAGTGCACTTATGTATACGGTGTGGCATGTTGACAAATATCAAATTACATTTAAATTAGTTATCAGTCACTGGACTAATAAAATATTGTAGGATATTGTAGTTTCCTCAGGCCAGCATCTGGGTCTGAGTTTTTCGACACATTCACGAATATTTTTCTCCTCAGAATATTTCCACTATAAAACATTTATTCATGAAAACTGCTTAGAAAACAAAAATGGCGAATTCCAGGAGAACATCTCGCGGCCCGGTATAATTGATGCCACGGCCCGGCGGTTGAGAAACACTGCTGTAGCTGGTCATCTGGAACTGATGCCATCATTGCAGACATGTCTCCCCTTCTATTTCTGGCCAGTCGCAGGAATTTAAATACTGCTCTGAAACGGCCGTAGCTTCAGTAACCTGTTTTCTCAAGGAGTTCTATGAATGAATGAATGGGGTAAAAAATATCGTGTTTTCGGTTTGTGCTGCTTGTGAATACAAGAATCGCTTTCTAAAGAAAGTTCTGTCCGTAAACCTAAGATTGCCAGAAAGTCGTGGCTGTTATACAAGCGTCTTTGTTACTTCTTAGCTCGTAACTTCGAAGTACATTTTTTACTGTCGCAGAGTAGATTCATAAATATTAGCGCGATGTGACATCGTTAACTACCGTTGCAGATTTTAATAGACCTAATTGAGGCGATATTCTGCGATATACTCGCACTGCACCGTGTCGTGATTAGGAATGAACAGCATGGCATTGTGTTAGTCGCAGGTAGGTGAAGTTAGTTGTGGCCAAGTTGCTTTGTTGGTACGCCTTGCAAACACTAACAGTCGTAGGCCGGTCACAAAGGGCGCTAAAATCGTAATTACTTTAGTTCGTCTCGGAAAAAGAGTTTGTGCTTTTGAGTTCGTTACGTCGTTGTGAAACATGAGGCTCCGTCTCCTGTTCCCAGTGTTCTGCCTGCCAGACTGAGGTAACGTCTGATTGCTCCAGTTCGTGATCTGATGATCCACTGACTTCATATTCTCTCAGCCGTCACTGTATCAAGCCGACGGTATTACAAAATCGTGCCTGCTGAACCGATAATTAACATTCATTTCAGACTAGTTTGTTGATGGTTGATCTGACATTTCGCTAAGCGTATGTTTGGGGTTGGCCAGGTATCCGGTGGACTGCCAATGCTTCACAGCCTTGAAGTTTTCTGGGGAGTATGACGTCAACTCTGACGCATATGAAATCCCATAGTTGGCCCCAGTCGCATTCTCCAGTCTGTGAAAAAAATAAAACAAAATGAAATGTGTGTACCTGTGAGATGCATTCACCTGAGGGCGAGTTCAGAACCAAACATTAAAACGTCGTCTTGGTCCTGTATCATACAACCTGAAGCAGTGTAAAGTACCTCTTACTGGTTTTGTATATTATTTTGTATTGTGACCAACAAATGCAACATTATCTCCAATTATCGCACTCCTACGTGTTTCGACACTATCGTGTCATCCTCAGGGAGCTTGTAAGCAGTGCCTTGCCAATTTACACAGTTTTTTCAAATGCAGCTGATGGTAATACAGTTTATAATTAAGATGTTTCACATAGGCTTTATGCAAGTTCTCATAACTATAGTCAGGCTCAGTACATACCTGGCCAGCACGACAGTAGCATCAATATAAAGAATGTATATACGGGCACCACATAGACTGACTTCATGAGAAATGTAGCAACAAAAAGATTTTAGCCTATTTTATTGTAAGATGAGACAATTTTAATGTTTTAATGATTTTATAATGTTGAGATTTCAACGCCTGTAGTATGAGAACTTGCATAACACCTATGTGAAACATCTTAATTATAAACTGTGTTACCAATAGTGGCATTTGAAATACTTGTGTAACTTGGCAAGGCATTGATTACAAGCTCCCTGAGAATGACACGATAGTGTCGAAACGTGTAGGAGAGTGATAATTTGAGATAATGGTGCATTTGTTGGTCATAGTACAAAATAAATTTTTATGTATGATCGCTGGTCACTGAGCGATATCTGACTCCAGCCAGTTTCTTCTTCCATTTCAAGGCTCCGTTTTACAGAACAGGGACCACGTAGCCTGCCAATACGCACACATTGTTTCTTACTGAAGTCTGGCTCACAGCTATCTCGAAAATCAGAACCATTGCTTCATCCTACTGGCCGCGCGAGCGCATTGTGCAGAACTTTTGAAATGACCTACGTATGCGTATACATACTGTACTTGCACATCTAGGACAAACGAAAGGGCTCGGATATGATGACGGAGAAAGGTTCGTAGCAGATAAAAAGTTACCGTTGAATTTTCGCCAGTCCGTGTCCATTGGTACTGTAATGTATGTGGGTATGCATATGTAATGTGTGTTGAAAATATTTAGGCCTAAAGGAGTAGGCAAAGCGGATCGGTTTGCGAAACGTTTATTACAGAGACTCGTGCAAGAATTATTCCCGTATTATTTAGCGAGAGTTTTGGGTCAGAATATTTTTAGATTGTCACCAACGGAAGCCTTTGTCGTTTACGTCCTTCCTTTTATGGGTGTGGAAATTACGTTAATTTCAGGTCGTCCCACTGTCTTCGTCGAATATTCCGTTCCTTGAAGAGATATTCAGGTTGCTTAAAAATGTTCCGATTGTTTTGTTCTGTCCTTCTCAGTTTCAGTTTATGGTAGGCCTACGTTAGGGCCCACCGCTCTTAAATAATTTGAATTCCAGCAAAGGCCTGCAAGGCACTACCCGGATATAAAGCAGCACCCAGCTAAATGAGGCTGGAGCCATGTGCAGGACTGCAGTTCTTTATTGAATTCTTGGTAGTTTCGTCAGATTTTTTGTTTCCTTGTCTGGAGAGAAATGTTCTTCACTGCTTTGCCCTCCCAAGCAATGAAGAAAGTGCCGTAGAATTTCAGAGTGTTGAATTAGCCTCTTCTTCCTGGAACCTTCATTGTGAACTTCGAATGATAGCATTCACGGTAACAACAAAGTGATGCGACAGGAAGTATGCTAGGAAGTTGGTGTTCAGTACACTGTGTGCCTGGTTACGAAATAGCCAAGCGAGCTGTGAGGCCATTTCTTTCGGTACTTAGGTTAATAACTCGACTACTTTCCCCTACGTAATACTACATTATGTGGTATGGCGTTGGTGGAATGCTGAATATGAAACTTGAATCTTAAACGGGTTCATCACGGAGGACCAGGCTTCATCCCAGGGCAATCCAATTAATGTGACATTTGTAGAAAAAGTGTCATAGAGGACAGGTTTCTTCTGCCTTTTACGTGGGCATCAGTTGTCAGTATATTTCCGCCAATGCTCTGTACTCATTTCATTCACCTACCGTTCACGCTATGTAATCGTACTAAATATGCAGCGTTCAACAAAACATAAGCAGTAAATACGTAGAATGGACGTGTGGACTAGATTGCTGTGATAATTGTAGGGACCATCTGATGTGCTTTTGTGGACACGCATGTCAGCTTTGTAGTACCATGCAAGGCACATACTTTAATAGCAGAGCGAAGGCCTTGAATTCGTGTTAACTCTTTGTGTTATGAACAGGAAAATTATATTGTTATACACGTGGCGAAGTTAATATTTTATAGGCCTCTGCTGGTTGTGGACAGAAAGCCTCGTTTGAATGTTTATTCTTTTGGTCACGAAAGATCAGTCGCCATACGTCGATTGACAGTACGTATATATTTCAGACCGGACTCAGTTCAATAGATAGTTACCGGCAGTTTTCATCGGAGGAGTTGAACAAATAGTTTGTGAAGTGTTGTGTTATCATTTCGGAGTCTAAAACGGTGGACAAATATAGAAAGGAAGTAATTCCAAATGGACAGGCTTTGGGTCACCATACCTTTGCGTCGGGAAGTATGCTGTGGAAACTGATTGTGCGCGGTAGCCCACTTAGCCAGGCTAACCCAAGCTAACATGGTCCGTACTTGAATTAAGAACTTGACAAGCAAGGTTTCAGGCTTCCGCCACGAAGTAGATGAGAGCTTCGCTCTTTTGGGGTAGTGCCAATTCCTTTCCGAAGTTTCGGGACAATCTTTCGGGCCCATCCTCAAGGGTAAAGAATCCGTCTTGGATTCTTGACCCTTAAGGATCGTAGTTATCAAATTGAAAAGTAGGTTGCCTCTTTGGGGGAATAACCTCTTGAGTTTATGAAGCACCACTGCATTGCACTTTATGATGAGGATTCTAAACAGGTCTCCTGCGCGTTATGGGATCATTGTTTTGAACTGATGGTGAAATGTTGTTTTGCAGGAGAAATTAATTCTTGGTTAAGCGCATGTTAATGTATGAAGTTTGTAGCGACTTTTCGTCTGGCTAGAGTCGGTTGGGTTACAGAAGATGCCGTGAATCGCTGCTTAAGACGGTCAGGCTACGTAATAAGGGAAGGAAAGTGCCACGTGAAAGCCAGACGTGTGTTAATTGATTAGTCCTTAGTCTTTTATTCTTCTTGCTGTACAGTGCTTTCCTGTGGCAGGTACAAAAGATGGCGCGAAGAGAAAACGTTACGCCCCACCTGCCCCCGATTCTTACTTACTCCATGGTGCAGAGTCCTTCTTGAGAAGCTAACTGGTTTGCAGCTAGTCAAGAAATTCCCCGCATTTCACGGAAACCGAAGGATCATTACCGCACTCACAAGTGTCCGCCACCTTTCACTATCCTGGGCCAGCCCAATCCAGTCCATATACCCACATCCCATCTCCTGGAGATCCGTCCTAATATTATCCACCAATCTAGCCTAGGTCTCCCCAGTGGTCTCTTTCCCTCCGGTTTCCCCACCAAGACCCTATACACCCCCCTCTCCTCACCCATATGCGCCACATTCCCAGCCCATCTCATTCTTCTCTATTTTATCACCAGCACAATATTTGGTGAGGAGTACAAATCATTTAGTTCTTCATTATGCATTCTCCTCTATTCCCCCGTTACCTCGTCCCTTCTAGGTCCAAATATTCTCCTCAACACCATGTTCTCAAACACCCTCAGCTTCCTTTCCTCCCGCAATGTCAGCGACCAAGTTTCACACCCATACAAAACAGGCAAAATTATATTTCTATATATATCTTGAGCTTTAAAATTTTGGATAGCAACCTGGAAGACAATAGGTTCTACACCGAATGATAGCAAGCATTTCCTGACCTCAGCCTGCTCTTTATTTCTTCGGCAATAGAATTTTGATTTGTTAAAGTTGTTCCCAAATATTTAAACTCTTCCACCCTCTCGAAGGTACTATTATCAATCCTCACACTGAATTCGTCCTGCATTCTGATCTTGAGACATGACCATGTACTTAGTTTTATTAGCACTTCCAGTCCAGTCTCCCTAATAGCAGCTACTATAGCTTCTGCATTTTCCTTTATAGAGTATGTATGCTTCCTGCCAGTACATTAGCATCATCGGCATAATCCAGAAGCTGATGTGTACCATTTAGTTTCAAGCAATCTTGGTTTACCTTAACTCTCTTAATGGCGTACTATAAAGCAAAGTTAAAAAGCATTGGTGAGAGAGCGTCTCCTTGTTTCAGAACATTCCTAAAGGGGAACTTGTCAGACACATTCTTGCCTACCTGGACTTTGCTATATGTTTCATTCAGATTCATCTTTATTAACCTTACAAGTTTCTTACAGATACCAAACTCAATGAGAATCTTATTATAAGACCTCCCTCCTAACTGAATCATAAGCTTTCTTGAAGTCTATAAAGAGCTGATGAACCTCCTCATTGTATTCCTATTTTTTCTCAAGTATTTGGCGAAGGCAGAATATATGATCAATAGTCGACCTGTTACGTCGAAAGCCACATTGATGATCCCAGATAATTTCCTTCGCATATGGAATTAACCTTTAGAGCAGGATGTTGGATAAAATTGTGTAAGTGGTTGGCAAAAGTGATATGCCCCTATAATTATTACAATCTGTTTTATCCCCATTCTTATGAACAGGTACTATGATCGACTCCTTCCACTCTTCAGGCAGGTTCTTCCTCTTCCAAATAGAAGTAATAAGTTTACGAATCTCCAAGCAAATTGTTCTACCCCCCTCATTTTTGCCGGTATTTGATCAGTACCTGGCGATTTATGACTTTTTAGCTTTTCAATAGCCAGCTCAACCTAAGAAGCACTTGGCTCAGGTACTAGTGGTTCTGCTGTATGTACTTCTGTCTGCCCAACATCCTTAACACCATGCACGTTCAATAGCTGGGACAAATTGTACCTCCACCTAGCCACAATACTGTGGGAGTCTGCAACCAAGTCACCCTTCTCATCCTTTACTATATTACATCTTGGCTGGTACCCCTTCTTAAAGTCATTGATGCCCCTATACAAGTCCATAATGTTTTTTATCTTACTATAAGTTTCATGTTCATCAATTTTAGCTCTCATATATGCCTTCTTTTTGTTCCTGAAATGTCTGCTAACTTCACGCCTTACATTGTACATATTATGTACATTGCTTTGGCTTGGATCCAGTATCCACTGCATTTTAGCCTGCTTCCTTTGATCCAAAAAACGTAAACATTCTTCATCAAACCAGGGTTTATTCTGCTTCAATTCGTGCAGACCCAGACTCTCTTTCGCTGTGGTTTGGATATTCTCTTTAATGTTCTCCCAAGTCCTATGGTTACCAAACGTAGCGCAGAAATATTTCGAGCATGACAACGTTCATGGTAATGGGGCGGAGAATTTTGATCGTGTGCTTTGTTACGACATTTTAAGTTCAAACGTAATTGTATCGGAAACTCACATGTTTTGAAGGTTTAAAATGATACAAGGGTGTCTTGAAATATACGGACTTTCACTGTTTATGGATTACGAGTGTGGTGGTTTTTGTTGCCACTTCCTGACAAGTCTGTACAAACACAACGGAGTGCGGCGGAAATAATTTAGAAATTATTCTTAAATTTGTTAGTTATAAATATGACGATCTTCGAATTTCTGCCCCGTTACTATATAATATTCGTTCTGTATAATACGTGAATGCAGTGCAGATTTTGCCGAGTCCATTTCTTCCTGTTTGCTGGTTTCCTAAACACTCGCATGTCCCCAGTGCCACGGGAAAAATCAAATTTGAAATAGATGGAAATGTCTCTACTGGTGATGTTGATAGTATTTTTTATATGATTCGCAGTTTACTCTGAAACACGAGAGGCTGGAGTGAAATACCCAAATTTTGAAAAAGCTAGTTTTCGAGTGCTGACTAGAAACCTAGTCTTCAGCCACAAATTATCGGTCGTCGCGGTACTTGTAAGTTTAGGTTTGAAATAGCACCTGCATCTTTGAATCTGAAATCCCTCCCCTCCCTCCTGCATTGACTATTTGACTGTTTCAATATTTTCACATTGACAGAAGACACACATTTTTCTCAGTAAAACCAGTACGATTGCCCTTACAACCCTCTTCGATGATATTTTAGACACACAGACCCTTCGTGATGAAGTTACACACCGTGTTGTCGGTATGTAATTTTTCTTCTCAGTTACACTTATCCGTGCCTGTCTTTGTACAGGGTGGTGCAGAAACCATCAGACGATTAATAACTTTAAAATGAACACTTTAATTGAAAATTAAATAATAACTAGCTAAACAGTGGTAAGCAACATGGAAAAGCATTGCGTTTTCAAGTCACTTTTTGAAGATAATATCACTCAGGTGAGCTCCATTGGACGCAGAACGCTGAGGACTACGCTGAAATGCATGTGCCAGTCGCCGCACATTTTCCGGTGTTCGTACAGTTCGAGGGCGACCAGGAGGCTTCTTGTTGGACAGTGGATGTAGTAGTCCTGGATTGTGTAACCCAATTCAATATTGTTTGGCGTGTCGGAACCTTTCCATTCCTCCCGATGTCAAAATGTCGTCGAAAAACACGCTGCGTTACGGTAGCGGAATCATTGTTTTTTAAAAAAACGTTTCCATAGCAAACGCTCGATGCTCATCCGACCAACGCTGCATGATAACTGAAGGCTTAAACCGCCCTACCCAGCGATGTGTGTTTCACCGCGCCACCTACAAAGATGTCGGTATGGCGCTAAATTTAAATCGTCTAATTGTTTCTGCCCCACCCTGTATATTTGTAAGGTCCTGTGTTTAAGTCTCTGTGCAGAGACCGAATGTTCTGATACTTTCCTCGTGCTTCCAGTCACCCCCTCGACACAAATTCTGGGATATTAGCGGTAATGTGATAATCCATTACCACTTCCTTTCACAGCCTTTCTGAGTTAGTTATCACGAGCTGTATAGTTGAAGCTATGTGCTGTGCAAGCGTCGATAAATACAGCATAAACAAATGTCTTGTTCCATAAGTTCTACAAGTGAGTGTAAGGTGTTGGAAGTTGGGACATGTGACGTAAGATGTGTGAATGTTTCGAGCAGCACGAGTTGGAAAAGGAGGCCATTGTGGTTCGCTTAAACTTTTTAGTCCGTCGGAAGTTGCCGGGACTCGCTGAAGGAAGCCACGAAAAACGTAGGATATGTGGCGCCAGCCAAAATTCCAACCACGACACTTGCAGAGTATGGCGGCGTTATAGTACAGACGTAGCATACAAGATGTATCTAAGGTGCTGGGACAGACTTCGACAGTAAATTTAGAATTAAGTTAAGAAACATGTGTCCGTAAATGAGTTGTTTTTTGGTTTAATGGAAAAATAAAACAACGCGTACCTGAACTATGTAATATTGTACTTACAGCTGACATAATACATTTACATTACACAGTTTCCAGTTTAATAATTGTTAAGTTTTTATCGTTTTTTAAGTCACAGTTATCAACAAATGCTCAATATGTCCTCCACCTGTATCAATGCACGCGTGGACACTTTTGATGAGGGACGGTGACCCCCATTCAAAGGCCCAGGGGCTGTTGCAAATGGTTTAACAGGCATCAGAAACGCGCTAGTGAAGTGTCTCTTGGAAGTCAGCTGGACCTGAATGCACTAGGCTTCTTAAGTGTCCCGGCAAATAAGAATCTATAGGGTTGCGGTCATCAGGTTGTAGGGCTGTGCTTCGAAAACTTCGCGGTTATTCTATTGATGTGAACATTTCTTCCTTGTTTTGTCGTGGGAAACTCATTCTTGAAATTTGACCAGGCGTTTTAGATACAGTATATATATATATACGTGGTTATGGCCTGTGTTACAGCACTTCTATGCGGTAATAAGACTGTATTGCTGAATAATAAATAAGAAATGTCAGCGTAACGTGGCATTTCTGCCTCGTTCGCCGCTCCGTTTTACTTCTGTTCTAAGTAACCCTTTGTTTGGTTTATGTAAAACCGTAATACGGGAATGTAAAGTTCGTATATGAATGTTTCACTTTTGTCTGCGTGTTCGAAACATTTTTACTGCGATAAATTTAATTAGTTTCCCTTCAGGTGTGTAACTCTTCGTTTCAGACGCACTAACAATTCTCGGGAGTTTATTATTCAGACCAACGAGTGCACAACACACACACACACATATATATATAAAACAGTACTCCTGCATGTTGCAGTGCATCTGCATCATCTTCAGGGAGTTTTATCCTTCTACTCTGCCAAAGTTACAAAAATCATTAAGGTTACAAACTCAATAAAATCATTAGATTAAAATGTTCGCGTGATCGTTGTTGATGATAAAGTACGATCTATAAAACTTCGTGAGCTGTCAAGAGTTATAATTATAATACGTGGAAGTTGTTACCTTCGTGGCTGCATATACAGTCTGGGCAGTCTTTTAGTTGTAATCCCTATGTTGGTGTTTGTAATCTTGAATGATTTTTGTAACTTTAGCAAAGTAGAAGGATAAGACTCCCTGAAGATGGTGCAGATGCATTGGAACATGTAGGAGTGTTTGCGATGTATGAAATATTGTGTATACATATATGTAGTGCTTTTGTTGGTCTGGATAATAAACTGTACAAAATGCACGGTACATACAACAAAATTGTTGGGAGTATTTGCAGAGTTTTAAAAAAGCGTAAGAAAGTTCCTGCCTACGGTAGGTTAATGCTGTTTTAGGTATAAAAGAATAGTAACATTTTTGGATTACTGCAGCAACTGCGAGGTTCGGATCCATCACAAGGGTATACGGAGGTAGTAGGGTCAACTGGAATGCCTGCACACATCCCCCGGGCTTCACACCGTCGCGGCCCAGTGAACAGTAATCTTCAAAATTAAATTATCTGTAAGCTGTCAGTTTTTGCATATTGACGGCATATGCTATATAGCCAGATTTATGCTGTGGTATGTCGTGTAACGATGCTGTGCGAGTAAACCTAAGACGTTCTAATCGGAATTTATCATCATCTTCCAATGTAGTAATTTTAGATCAGGAAGCTTAGTGTGCACTCTTTCTTCGAAATGTGTGATCCATGAACTATTTTGCCCACTGTTTTCTTTAACGACAGCAGAACTATGTTGTTAGCGTGAAGTGGGATGTGTTTGTGCAGAGGGGGCAGTCTTGGTATGTTGGGAGTCGTTATACCTCTGTTTGCCGGGAATGACTGAAAAAGCCTTCTCATACACATTTTGTATTCAGTATCAGTTGTAAAGTAATTTATTGAACGCTCCATGGATTTACTTCCTTAATGCTGTCGAAAGTAAAATATTACGAGTCTGATGTGAAATGTTGTTACTCAAAACATTCTTTGTAATAAGATGTTGTTTTGTAAGGTTATAGAAAGCCATTTTCGGCCGAGTGAGTAAAAATGTCACTTAAGTAACCGGAAGTTTGCGAAGCTTTATCTGTTTACCTTCGGCTTACAGTTCTGTTCCATTTTTGGTGGATTTTCAGTTGCAGTTGTTGTTGCCGTTGTCGTCGGCGGCGGCTTTTTCCTCCGAATTACATGGCTGGAGAAATAATTAAATTACATGGCCGTTGTAATACAGGCCAGCACTTGGAGGACGTTGCGCATTTGATCGATAATTTGTGCAAATAATTAGGAGCAAAAAAATTTTTATTTTCTTTAATTTAAATCAAGGAAGGGGTTTTATCAGTTTTGTTCGGAGGTGAAACTGACTTTTATGAATGTCGGTGACCCGAATACAACAAAATGTAGTGTTTAAAGACGAGAAGGTCTCTGAAAGACTGCCATATCTTATGGCGGCGAGATTTGTACGATGTACTTGTCATTCTTTGGAAAGTGGACCGTGACTTTTTAGACTCTGTAAAAGTAGATGGCGTAATGATTGGGGAAATTAGCGGTGCGCCGTGAAGAAACAAATCGACGTTTGTTTGCGCTATCCGGTGTTAGGCATGCCTACGACTGATCTTTGTAATACGTGAACGAAACGAGCAAAGTTAACACACTTCCTTCGTACGCATGCTTAGACTGGAATCCTTTCCGTTCTGGGCTTTTGACTTTTCCAAGGTTTTGGTAAGAATACAAGAATCCACTTTTCCAAAAGACCATTTACGAACACGCGTTATTAAGCCACTTTTTGATAGGCTTGTGCCTATGTAGGTTAACACGGGTATCTAAATAAAAAGGCACACATGCGTAACATCCATATATACATATACCACACTTACACACACACACAGTTTCTATTTGTGTGGGAGGTTGGATTAATAATTCAGCACCTAACGCGGCTGTCATCCACGCACGCCGGTGACCAGGTACCAAAGTCCATTCTCGTGCGTTAGACTATCCTTTCTCCCTAAATTTGGAGCGAGAGAAATTTCGCGAATTAAGTCATTTATATTTGGGGTGTATGGGTATGTACTTCTGTGTGTGGTGTGTGTGTGTGTGTGTGTGTGTGGGTGGGGGGGGGGGTTAGGGGGATGGGTGTGTCGTACTTAAAAACTAAGAAATTTGTTTTCCAGAGACTACTTGTGTTCCTATAACGTTTCACTACTTATTTGCGGCGTTGTTTAGCGGCGCATCCCGCTTGAAAATTAACACTTGAATAATAATTTTAAGTTAATTTGTGGTGTAAGGCTGTTTAAGACTTCGGGGATTGTCGTATGAAGCCTGTGAGTTTTTATTATTCTCACATTCGCAACCTTCCTATGTATTTGTGATTTCAGACTCCGCTGCTTTGTTAACTGCTGTGTTAATGTGGTATTCGCTCGTCTGGAATATTAACGCAGCATTGATTCGTTTACCGACGTTGCGGGAGAGCCTATCGGTCAGGTAACTTCGGTAACCAACTACCAATCAGAGCTGCCTAACAACCCAGAAGAGCAAAAACATTCTCAAATATATTTATTGACGGTTCGCTGAACGACGCTTCCAGTGACTCATACTGTATTGTTTTGAATAACAAATGAGGTGCATGAACTGGAGCTGCTGTTAATTTGATGTACCAACGTGTTATGTGTTTGGGGGACCGAGAAAGGGCACTACAACCATGGGTCAGAACAGCTGTGATCTGGGGCCTTCCAAATACGAGACAGGGTTGTTGACCGCTCGCCCTGGTTGTCGGAGCAGTAGGATCTCTTTTTTTTGTGAGTCATCATTCTCCGTAGCCACTTGGTTATTGTAGGAAAGCATTTTAGTGCGCATGTGCTCAAGTCGTTCCCAAATTGGTGTTCACTTTTAAACACGGCGTACACAGATTTTCCAGCCTCGCCGCTTTATCCATCCGAAGTTCCTGAAAATAAAATTGCAAACAGTTTGCTGTCAGGTGTATCAGTGGTTGGAAGTTCCAAAAAATAAATTTGTAGACAGTTCGGTGCCAGGTGTATCAGGGGTCGGAAGTTCCAAAAAATAAAATTGCAGACAATTCGCTGCCAGGTGTAGCAGGGGTCGGAAGTTCCAAAAAATAAAATTGCAGACAATTCGCTGCCAGGTGTAGCAGGGGTCGGAAGTTCCAAAAAATAAAATTGCAGACAAATCGCTGTCAGGTGTATCAGGGATCGGAAGTTCCAAAAAAATAGAATTGCAGACAATTCGCTGCCATGTGTATCAGGGGTCGGAAGTTCCAAAAAATAAAATTGCAAACAATTCACTGCTAGGTGTATCAGGGGTCGCAGATTTCCCAAAAATTTGGGAATCACTGGGCCGGGATAGCGTAATCGGTGTAGCGACTCGCTACGGGCTGGACGGTCCGGGGATTTTATCCCGCTGGGGGCGAGCTTCTCCGAACCCGTCCAGATCGGCCCTGGAGCCCACCCAACCTCCTGTACAATGGGTGTCGGGTCATTCCCGGGGGTAAAGGGGCACGGGCGTGGTGTTGACCACCCACCCGCCATCTAAAGAAAGAGTAGAGCTATGCCTCTACTGCCTCTCTGGGCCTTTGTGGCCTGTTCTAGAGTTAATTTTATGTTATTGTTGTGGGAGCTACCTAGGTAATATAGGTGGCAGAAGGGTGGCTGGTAGCAAGTTCTGTAATTAGGGCCCTGTTACAGACGCTTTTACCTGGCGCTTTGTTCTCCGTTCTTATGCAATGATAACACGTATTTGTATGTGAGGGAAAAACTGATTTGATTGTGCTGAAAATACTAGGCGTCAGCGTACAAAAATTTGGTCTCCCAGGCACCAGGCATTTGTGCACACCTGAAATAGTTTACTAGGCCGCTGTAGCGTATTTTAATTATGTAGGGTTGTCCCTGCAACGTTTCACATGTAACACATTTCCTCACACAAATTGTATATGAGAGTTACTGGCTCGGAGTACATGGAGATGGACAGTCAGAAGGAAACTGATTTCCCTTTTGAAGCCAGTGCTGCAGGTAGCTAGATTATTCTGTATTGATTGGTTGGGTGTATATTGAAGAACAGCTGTCTAGCAGGTTTCCGTTTTACTTTCCATTTAATTTGAAAATGAGATTTAAAAACGTTGATAAAATTCTTTGTTACGAAATGTATTATGCATTGACGTCATTGTATGCTGGTTCCCATTGTATCGATACAGTAATAGGGTTGCATGACTATATGATATTTTTGTGATTAGTGGAGCTTCCTTATCGACTTGAGATGATATACCATTGATTAATAGAAATACAGTATCAGTATGATTATGCTTAAATGTAATAGTGCCAAGAAATTAATCTATGTGCGAGTAGTCCGGGTAGAACGATATGCTGAGGTAAATGGCCTTCATCACTGCTTATTATTTATAATTATTAATTGTTTATTTACGTTATACTACTCAGCTCACCTCTTCTCAGAATAAGAAATGTTTCAGACAATTGTTGCAGAGAAAATAAAAACCCGCGCATTTTCGGTTAACTTCTTTCCGAAAATCATACCGTTTTTGAGATACTACGGGAAAACATGGTACAGCCGGACAGGCCACAGTTTGACAATATAATACGGCGCATGCTGTATAACTAAGGCCACAGACACACTGTGTAATGCTTATTGCTTTTCCACGGCAAAAGTGGTTACGCGAACGCGCCTGAATGGTATGTTACACTGCATTGACTGTGTTGTTAGTACTTGGCGATAAACTGAGTTTGATACGCAAATCTTAGTGAAGTTAGTAATATCTTTTGTAACACTTAGTTTTGATTTTTTACTTCCTTATCTGGCTACAGAAATTGCACGAAGAGTCTTTAAAGCAGTTCGACTGTCAATGGAATTAGGCGTGGATGATTCCGGAACAATGCATCGTTTACTGTAACGGTTGTGAATTTGAAAAGAGGATTACAGAATTGATAACAAGACGGACGGCGGCTTGATGCTGACTGACGTGCATTAAAGAGTACGGTAGTTACAAGGTATGTGCTTGGCATCGGACTGGAAAGTGAGATGTGTGTGGTCATTCTGTGTACTTCACGGTTGAGTGCAAGATTAAGTTGCCATGGATTCGCAGGTATATACACATCGAATTGTGAAAACTGTTCTTAACGTACTGTCCCTATATAAATAACTTCATAAATGAAATAATTTAATAGAAATACGCAGATATTGGCGGTTGCTAGTGTTAGGCCTAGATGCCCCGGCATTGTACAGCGTCTCAGTTGAAGGCAGAATATGTTGTGACGAAAACCATGTGTTCTAGGGAATTGAAGACAGGTCTGTGTAATGAAAACGGTGTTTTTGTAACTTTAAATATTTATCCTTTCTTTTAGTTTATTCGCTGTTCAGAACCTCTCCTTTAACTTGAAGCGTTATAAAACTGTCTTCTTTTGCCAAAAACCTGTTATCTTGCAAACCATTTCTTGGTTGTAACCTAACTTAACTTGTGTAGCTTTTTGACACGCGCAGAAAATTACTGGGTCAATTCCCGATGCCGCCTTCCCTGCGGAGATTTTCTTACCGTATTTTCCATAGGAGAATACAACCTTTTTTGTGGCGCAACAGCCCCCAAGTGGGCCAGGGCCACCTCATTCACGAGGCTTCTAGATCACACAGAACGACGCACCACAGTCGGTAGTACTCCCAGCCCATCGCAGAGACCTCTACCTGACAACACACAACATTTACAACAGACAAATATCCATGCTCCCGGTGGGATTCGAACCCACAATCTCAGAAGGCGAGGGGCCGCAAACCTACACCTTACACCGCGCGGCTACTGGGACCGGCTTAGTGTGCTTAGTTCGCTTAATATATTTCGCAGAGTTTTGCTGCATTCGTGGGAACTTATATAACGTCGTACATTTAGGATAGTGGCTCTGGTTATGTAGATTTGGACGAATATACGACTTTTTCTGAACCTCGTCATTGGGCTTTGTTTGGGCGACTGCGACAGCCTTAATTGTTGAACCTTGTAGAGTAACGACATCGGTATTCTGTATTCTGTATGTAGTTATATATAAACCACAAGGTATGCGCAGAATAAACATCCAAATATTTCGTGTGGATCTAGAGGGTACAGTGCGTAGTGTACCTACATGTATATCTTTGTGTCTTCTACAGCCAGAGGGAACACACTAGCGTATGACATCGTTACGTTTGGCTATATCTAAGCATTGTTAGGAAGCGGTTAGTAATGATTGGGAGAAACAAATCAGCAGGACCAGACGGCATTCCTTGCGCCATACTGAAAATGGGTGGAGAAGCCATGATTCCGTACCTGGCGCAATTGCTAGACATAACGTTTAACAATGGTGCTATACCAAAGGACTGGAAAAAAGCCATAGTTCATCCTATTCACAAAGAAGGCAATCGTTCGGTAGTCAGACATTATAGGCCGGTCAGTTTGACCTCCTTGGTATGCAAACAAATTGAACACGTCATATCAGGTTATATACAAGTGTGAGAAGATAGGGATTGGTTATACGAGGGACAACATGGCTTCCGACCGGGATACTCGTGCGAGAGTCAAATAATTGCAGTCCGTCAGGACATATCAGACTCCCTAGATGAAGCAGCCAGGCTGGACGCGATAATAAAGATTTGTCGAAAACTGCTTTAAAAAAATTGCAACATCGGGCGTGGATCAAGGGTGGTCGTATGGATTACGGAATTTCTGATAGATCGTTCTCAGAGAGTTAGAGTAGGGAGACATTATTCGGAGAAAGTTAGAGTGACGTCAGGTGTACCTCAAGGGAGCGTTCTGGGTCCACTTTTGTTCCTAGCTTACGTAAACGATATTTGAAGGAACATCGAATAAAAAAAATTGGACTTTTTGCAGATGATTGTGTAATATGTAGGCAAATATTAAATATCAAGGACGTAGAAAAATTACAGACAGATCTGGATAGATTGGGGGTTGGGCGGAAGTAAATGAAATGAAAATAAATCCGAATAAAAGTAAGGCACTAAGCTTCACGAGGGCCCAGGTAAAGGATACGCTAAATTATGCCCTTGGGGACCAAAATATTCCTGAAGCTAGCTGTTGCATATATTTGGGAATCATCATATGAAGTGGTTTAAGCTGGATTGATCAGGTAAATTGCACGATTCAAAAAGCCTGGAGGGCCGTGCATTTCGTAATGTGTATTGTAAAAAAAGGAAATAAAAATACGAAAAGTTTAGCTTATACGTCACTAGTACGTCCAGTTCTCGAATATGGGGCGGTGTGCTGGGATCCATACAGGGAGTGTCAGATAAGTGCTTTATACCGTGTACAAAATGAAGCTGCCAAATTTGCGCATCATTCGGGAGGCTCAGACCGGGAATCTTTGGCGCAGCGTAGGAAAATAGCAAGCATGTGTGCGCTCTACAAAGCGTTTACCGGTGAGAGGGCATGGAAGGTGATAGAGGATAGGTTATAGGCGCTAAGCTATTTAAGATGGGTCGATCATTATTGGAAAATCAGAATCAGGAAACAAAGAACAGACATGGGGAAATATACCTTTGTGAATAGGTCCATTACTGACTGGAACTAGCCACCTGAAGGGTCGATACGGACTTCCAATGGTAAAACGCGTATTTTCAAAACGCGATTTAGGAAAGGGAAAACCAATGAGGGGAAGTGAAGGCGCTAAAAAGTGAAGGGAAGTGAAGTTATGGGAAGTGAGTTAGAGATATGTATAGCAAAGTAAAGTGGAGTGAAGGGTTGATAGGATAGGTGAAAAAAAGTGAAGTGAAATGATGAGAGGTTCTTTAGGGCATTGAAGGGTTTCATTATTTTGAAATGGTTGTATTCCTGTTTAATTCTGTAATTTATCTTAATTGTTATGTTTATGTATTCTTTTTGTCTGTGTATGTACTTTAATTGTTATGCATGTGCTGTATTCTGTTTCATTGTGTTGTTTTGTGTATTGTTTGTGTGTAAATGTGTACTTACAATTGCCACCGGGTTTAAACCCAATTGCAGTTCACAAAATATATCAATATCAATATGTGTACGTCACGATCCATTGATCTACCACGTCTTGTTTTGTTTTGTCACAGATTCGTTCTCTTCTTCGTAAGATATCGAGAAACATATAAAGCCGCAGTCCCACAACTGGTATATGTGATAAACATTTGTCGCCTGTGGATACTTGTCAGGTGGCGCGAGAAGTGCACTTAATCCGTTTCCTGCGGACTGTCGGCAGATGTGTCGCAAATCAAGGAAGTCACTCGTGTTCAGTCTAGCCCGCAAGTCGAGATACGATGCGTCACCGCGATTCAGTTATCCAGGGTTCTTATCCTGCACAGATACGGTTTGTCACTTGGTAACCACCAGCTAGTTTACCACATTGAACTTCATCGATCCTGATCCGCTTAGGACTAAGCTAACGCGGCGAAGACGTTAACTTGAACAGGCTCCTTGTGCAATGGACTGTTATTGGCGTATTCATCAGTTACTCTACTAATGAGAACCCTACTTGATACGAATAATTTCGTGTGTAGAAAACCGAGTACCAAGAACGTTTGTGTGGCGAGTTGTTTGTACATGTTGCGGACAAACTGTACTGCTGGTGTGGAGTGTTGGTGGTAGTGACTCTGGCTTTTTGTTTTACGAATTTGGTTTTCTGGCCGTGCGCCTGTTATTTCAGCTACCGACGATAAGAATTCATCGCGGCCGTACGTCCAAGAAGTTCTCTTCGCGTTGACTTCGTGTGTTAGTAACTCCTCAGTCTTTGTGGCACAACTTCGCATCGTTAAAATTGCAGTTGGAATTAACGCATGGCATTCTGTGAATGCACAGTATATCCCTTATCAGATAAGTGAAACGGGTTTATTTTGCGTGCCACGCAGGACCTAGTTCGTTTTATGTTTTGGAATCACACCTCGTTTTCTTGGGAATACCAGATGAGAAGAAATGTTAAAGCTTGCATTTCTACATCATGGACGTGTTCCGTGAAGTGTTTTTGTTGTGTTCGTAAGAGTGTAGAAGATGCTGCGTTCCAAAAGTGCGTGGCAATTGTGAAACACGTTATATATATATATATTATTTTTTGTTGACCGCGCATCCCCCTATAATCTTCTTCAAATGAAGCCAGCTAGGTGCACACTACTTCTTAGTATTTTTATTTCAACTTCTCTACATGTTTCGGTCAACTACGTGTCCATCATCAGGACCACTTACTGTATCTATGCGACACTAGTATTTTTTAGTGTGTATGGGTGGCTGTCTGCTGACCAGACAGCCACCCATACACAGTAAAAAATACCACTGTCGCATAGATACAGTAAGTTGTCCTGATGATGGGCACGTAGTTGCCCGAAGCATGTAGAGAAGTTGAAATAAATATACTAAGTAGTGTGCACCTAGTTGGCTTCATTTGAAAAAAAAAACAGTTATACGTGGTGTCCCAGGAGGAGGTCATAGTATCGGTCATTCTAAGCAAATATGTTTTTATGAACATGTGTACTATTCCGAACGGTTTCCGAGATAGAGCTATTTGAATGTACAACCGCAAAATTGTTGATAAGAAAGATACATTACGTGTACGTACTGTTTCTAATACCGGTATTTATTGTTCAAGTGACAGAGTTGGTACAGTTTATAATAAATGTTCGAAAATTCCACCGTCAACATCAATGCACTTTGCAACTTGTATGAAGACATGACGTGTTGTTCGTCTGAGTGCGTCTTGACGTTCCTTTATGCAGGC